>ENA-OFCI01000022-OFCI01000022.1-metagenomes-genome-assembly--contig:-NODE-22-length-97489-cov-7.040130_pt1 | contig 97489 bp, 78 predicted proteins | sample MGYA00153391_OFCI01 | MGnify analysis MGYA00153391
GCTGGGTCAACAGAATTCCGGCACATGGGTCATTTTGGCGTCGGCGACAACAGTGAGCGCTCAAAAGGACGAATTATCCACAGGGCGAAACCTCCCTGCCGTGGTCATCAAGTGCCGTCAAGGTGGGGACAAAGGCGCGTAAGTGTCCCAAGTGTGTCCACGCGCCCCAATAAAAAAGGGCCTACATCTCTGTAAGCCCTTGATTTGTTTGGTGGCCAATCCCTGATTCGAACAGGGGACCTGCGGATTATGATTCCGTCGCTCTAACCGGCTGAGCTAATTGGCCAAATTTGTTTAATTTTCAGTCACAGGTTGCGGCCAAATCGCGGCGACCGGGGGTGAATATTCGCACTCAGGGCGGCGTTTGTCAACCTCATTTGCGGATGTAATGATGTGCAATGGGTTTTAGTACAACACGATAACGTATTGTTTTATTGAGTTTTTCATGTCGCTTTGCGCTAAAAGTAGCGCTCGCTTATTGCTGGGTGTTGACAATCATGTTGCGGCGCACCATAGTTTGCGTCGCGATCTGTGGAATTTAGTAACTAATTCGTTGTAATCGGTTGCGTTGGAATCGTTCACCGTACACTACGCAATAGCTGGAAAATAAAACCGTGCAATACATCTTTCTCAATGGTGACTCAATCGCCATACACCTCCCTGATCCAGTAGGTCCTGCTTTCTGTTTGCATATTGCATATTGGTTGCTGGCATTCGGGTTTCTCGCCTGCAAGTTATCTGCTTGCCTCATTTGTCCGTGTAATTTTAATTCTGCTGAGACCGGCGCCTCGCGCGTTTCGTGCGTCTCCGCTTAGCCAGGCGCACCATGGAAAAATCAAATCAAAAAATTGGCGCACTGACCGTTGGTGCCATTGGCGTCGTTTTCGGTGATATTGGCACCAGCCCGCTTTATGCGTTGAAGGAATCATTTAATCCAGAGCATGGTATCCCGCTGAATGAGGCATCTGTGCTGGGCATTTTGTCGCTGGTGTTTTGGTCGTTGATGACGCTGGTGACGGTTAAATATTTGATCTTTATGATGCGCGCTGATAATAAAGGCGAGGGCGGAATTCTTGCCTTAACCGCACTTGCGCAGCGCTGCTACCCGTTTAGTTCGCGTAGCCGTTGGTGGGTTGTCGCGCTCGGCATTTTCGGCGCGGCCATGTTTTTCGGCGACGCAATCATTACTCCTGCGGTATCAGTGCTGTCAGCGGTAGAAGGTTTGAAAGTTGTATCGCCTGCGTTTGAGCAATACGTGGTGCCGATCGTGATCGGCATTTTGATCGCACTTTTTTATATTCAGCGGCACGGCACGGCCACTATCGGTAAATTTTTTGGCCCCACCATGGTGATATGGTTTGTGATCATTTTTGCGCTTGGAATCGTGCAGATAGTCAAAAATCCATCAGTTTTGGTGGCGATTAACCCGTACTACAGTTTTCAATTTTTGATTACACACCAGTTTCTTGCTTTTGTCGTGCTGGGCTCGGTGGTGTTGTGTGTGACGGGCGCTGAAGCGCTGTATGCCGACATGGGGCATTTCGGAAGCAAACCGATTCGCTACGCCTGGTTTGTTATGGTGTGGCCGGCGTTGCTGATTAATTATTTTGGTCAGGGCGCACTGGTATTGGCAGATCCGTCGGCGGTCAAAAATCCGTTCTATCTGATGGTGCCGAGCTGGGGCTTGGTACCAATGATATGCCTGGCCACAGCGGCAACCGTGATTGCATCACAGGCCGTGATTTCAGGCGCTTACAGCATGACCAAACAAGCGATTCAGCTGGGGTTTTTGCCGCGATTCGCGATTGTTTACACCAACGACAAAGAAGCGGGCCAAATTTACGTGCCATTCGTGAACTGGCTGATGTTGGGCATGATTATCGGCTTGGTGGTGGCATTTAAAACCTCCGATAACCTCGCCGCCGCCTACGGTATTGCAGTGACCATGACCATGCTGATGGCCACCCTGCTGCTGTACGTAATGATGTCGCGGGTATGGCGATGGAATAAATGGCTGGTCGTGCCGCTGACTATTATTCTGGCGGGTAATGACATCATGTTCATGAGCGCCTGTTTGCTGAAATTTGCTGATGGTGGCTGGTTTCCGGTCATCATGGGGGTCGTCATGTTTGTCATCATGAGCACTTGGTATCGCGGACGTCAGATTGTGCGTCGTGTGACCAATGAAAGTGCAATGCCGCTAAAATTATTCGTCGATTCGATTGCGATGAACCCACCGCACAAAGTTTCGGGCACCGGCATTTTTATGACGACCAACCCAGATGGTGTACCCAATGCCATGCTGCACAATTTGAAGCACAACAAAGTGCTGCATGAGCGCGTGGTGATTTTGTCGATAGTGAACGAAGATATCCCGTATGTGCCGAAAGAAGACTATGTGTGGATTGAAGATTTAAAACACGGATTCTGGAAAATCACCGGCCATTACGGGTTCAAAGAGCAGCCGGACATACCAAAAATGTTGATCGATTGCCAATCGCAATCGATGAGTTTTGACATGATGGAAACCACCTTCTTTATTAACCGCGAGACGCTGATCGCAACGCCCGGCGGCGGCATGGCGTTGTGGCGCGAAGGACTGTTCGTATGGATGTCGCATTTGGCCGCGAAAGCATCAGATTACTTTCGCATCCCGTCCAATCGCGTCGTGGAGCTGGGTACTCAAGTGGAAATTTGAATTGAAATTGAAACGCCACGCGGGGCGTTTATTTCAGGAGACTATTGGCTGTTGATGCCCGTCGAATAGGCAATGTACCCATGCTGCTGGCTCACAAGCAAGGCTGGATGGGGGCTTACATTCTGCGCTAGCTTTACAAGTTGCGACTTATTAACATTTTTTTTGCGAAATATCGCTAATTTATGTTGACGTTACGTAATGGATACGCGCAATATTTGATGCCAGTGAAAACCGTGTCTGGTCAAAAACGCGACCAGCACTCAGCCCCAGCAGCCTGTCGCCAAATAGCAACTCATCATGATCGCATCGCTTTTCGCGATAGCATTTAGGTTGCTTTACTGTTTGGATTCGCTTGTTATTTCCTTAATCAAAAATGAAGGAATATCCCCGCCATGCGTAAGTTGATTGCCGCCATTCCCTTTGCAATTTTGTCGTTATCCGCGCTCGGTGCCGAACCGATCGATTTATCGGCGCGGTCTAACAATGCCGCTAATTTTGTTACCTCGGTTGATAGCGAGATTTATTACGCACCAATTGACAAGCGCGCACTGCCCGCCGAACGATTTATCGGCTTCACACCGGATCAGATGGTTTCGCGCGTCAGCCTGATCGCGCCCAGCGCCGCTGATGTGATGCAGGCAAAAATCGATAACGCCCGGTATGAAAAGCGCGGCAACCCGGGCTTTGATGAGCAGCCGCCGCAAGAGCGCGCACAACAGATTGGACTACCCGCATTCGTGGGTGAATCTGCCGCCAGAGGCCTCGCGCCCGATGCACTGATGTGGCTGCCGGATGGTAGCGGCGGCGCGGTGGCGCGCTACGATGTCACGTCAACTGGCGCCAAAGCCATTCGCCTGGGCATTAGCGTGGGCAACGTGCCGCGCGGGGCAATGCTTCGGTTTGTCGGCAGCGCTGAAAATGATCGCGTTTTTGCGGTGGAGGGCGCTGATATCGCTGCCAGCGAAAATGGGGAATATTGGTCGCCGATTGTTTTAGGCGACACCATCAGCGTTGAAATTCAGTTGAAGTCGTTTCGTGATCGCGCCCGACTTGATCTGGAAGTGTTCGGCGGTTCGCATTTGTTCGCAAACCCTGCGCACAATGACAACGATTTATTAAAAGCGACCAAGGCTGGATCTGGTACCTGTGAAGTAAACGTGATCTGCTCGTCGAACACTGCCGCAAAAGCTGTCGCCGCCGCCGTGACCCGTCTCATTTTCACCAAAAGCGGTAGCTCGTATCTGTGCACGGCGACCTTGTTAAACGATACCGATACCACCACCACCCGCCCATACCTCTATTCAGCGAACCATTGCATCAGCACCAGCACCGTGGCGAATACGCTACAGACGTTCTGGAATTATCAGTCCACCACCTGCGGCGGCACATCCTCAGGCGCATACACCACGCTCGCGGGCGGCGCATATCTGCGAGTGACGGATTTTAATTCCGACATTACGCTCATGGAAATGAAGCAGGCACCCCCAAGTGGCGCGTTATTCGCTGGTTGGAATGCGGGCACCATCGCCAACAACACGAGCATTATCGGCATCCATCATCCAGCTGGCGATATCAAGAAAATTTCACTCGGCACCATGAACAATAATAATGCTTCCGGCATTGATGGCAAGACCGGCAAATACTACCAAGTCGTATGGAGTTCCGGCGTAACCGAGGGTGGTTCGTCAGGTTCGGGCGTTTTTACGAAATCAACCAGCGGCAACTATCAACTACGTGGTGGGCTGCTCGGCGGCAGCTCGTTCTGTAATGCGCAGACCTCGCCTGATATTTATTCGCGTATGGACCTCAAATACAGCCTGCTGCAGCCTTACCTTGCACCGTAAAATTATCCAGCAGCATCAATAAAAAACGGCCAGTGAAATGCACTGGCCGTTTTAATGTGGAGCTGTGTATCGGGTAATCGCATCGTCAATGCCTTAACCTTAACGCAGTGACAATTTCATCGGGCCCCCGATATCACGCGCTTCATGTTGCCAGATTTTTTCCGCGCGATGTTGCCATCAATCCACGCCAGCATATCTCGCCAAATATTTTTAAGCTCGGCATCGTTGGGTAATTCCAGTGCATGGGGAAGCTCGATCGTGACGACGGGCACGCCTTGTTGAACCCCGCCGTAGTTTCCCAATGAGCCGGGATAGATGCCTACTGGCGTCAAAATTAACGCGCCCAGCTTGTGTGGCGGATCGAGCGGGCCATCGAAATCGAGGACGCCGAACGGCGCGTGTACCGAGATGATGACGTCTGGTTTAAAGCGGTTTATTTCGCTGTGAAGCCAACGCGATTCGGGTTCTGAAATCGCAGCTTTGCCGGGAAAGCGCCGCGGATCACTACTGGTTTTTACAGCCCAATATTTTGGTGCCTCGTTCGCCCAGTTAGGGGTGGGAAAATTGCGGTTCAAATCGACGCCGTTTGCGTTCACACGCGTGGCTGGTTTAGCGAGCAACCCATCCGGATTCAGCACGGGCACGATCTGCCACTGATAGGGGTGCGCTTCGTTTTGCTCGATCCATTCGAGCCAGCGAAACACAATCGCCGATGATGTTAGTTCGTCGCCATGAATGCCGCCAATCACCAGCACACGTGCTGCGGGCTCGTCGACTGGCGAAGCGCCTTTGTGTCGCGATAATACTTCGCGCGCCATAATTGGCAGCCCTTTGACAGACTTCGCGCCCGTTGGCGCAAGGCCCGTGCGCATGCAGGGTTTCAGCTTGATTTTTGGCAGCACACGGGTAACGGGGTCGCACCAACTCCGCAATTCGGCTTCAGATCCAGCGCTTGATGGGATCGACACTGGCGGGGCCGAAGCCGGCGTGCCGGGTGAGCTAGGTAGGCTGGCTGAGCCTGGTGAAGGCAATGTATCGGGTGCCGATAAAGGTAGCATCAGCGATGGCACCCGCGACAGCATTAGCCGAGGCGGAGTTGCGCGTGGCGCGTCGGCAGACCGGGCAAAAACAATAGCTGGCGTGAGCGCGGCGGCGGTAAAAACCACGATACCCGCTATGCCGAACACCGCGCGTCGAGCGCAGGTGGGCCACCATAAAAAAAGGAAATTAACAATCATTCATAATTTTAACGCAACCACCCTATTTCCCTGCGCACGGTAGCTCTCTGCGTTTTTATTGCACGAGATCGTTGCGCAAGCCACGTTCTATTCCACCTGTCAACTCAAAATACTTTCTACCTGCTGAACCTATCGTCGTCAAATTTATCACCGCAAAAGCGAGATAGGGTGATTTCATCAGGCGGCTTTCTTTAGCGCCACGTAGTTCGGGAAGAACAATTGCTGGCCTTCAATTTTGTAGCTAGCAATAGCGGCCTGGCCCTCGCTAGAAGTCATCCAATCGATAAACATCTGGCCGAGTTCTTTTTTAACATGCGCATGCCTGGCCGGGTTCACCAGCATGATGCCGTATTGATTAAACAGTTTGGTATCGCCTTCGACTGCGATCCCGAGATCGTCGCGATTTTTGAAACTCAGCCACGTACCGCGGTCTGTAAACGCATATGCGCCCATGGCGCTGGCCGTATTGAGCGTGGGGCCCATGCCGGATCCGGTTTCGCGATACCACGTGCCTTTACCGGTTTGCGGATCAATCTCAGCCTGCTTCCAATAGCGTAATTCAGCCGCGTGGGTGCCGCTCTTGTCGCCGCGAGAGGCAAATGGTGATTGGCTGGCCGCGATCCTTTTCAAGGATTCGATGACTTCTTTGCTACCGCTGATTTTTGCCGGATCTGCCTTCGGTCCGACAATGACAAAATCGTTGTACATCACTTCACGCCGATCCAGACCAAAGCCTTCCTGCGCAAATTTCAATTCGGCAACTTTGTCGTGCACAAGCACCACATCAGCGTCGCCTTTACGCGCCGTCGCCAGCGCTTGCCCCGTGCCTTGCGCCACCACCCGTACTTCAATGCCGGTTTTTGCTTTGAATAGCGGCAATAAATACCTGAATAGACCGGAATCCTCAGTGGATGTGGTTGACGCCACCACGATGAACTTATCCTGTGCGAACGCGGAAGTTGCGGTAATGGTCCATGACGTTACCAAAACAGCCGCCACGCTGATCAGGGTGCTGCGTTTAAAAAAATTCACCACAAAAGTTCTCCTTTAATAAAAGCTGCCGCCTCCGGCGACCGGGGCGTTTCAAAAAAATGCGTTGCGGCTGCGTCTTCCATCAAATTTCCTCGATGCAAAAAAAGTACGCGCGTGGCGATTCGTTTTGCCTGGCCGATATCATGCGTGGTCATGATGATGGTGGTGCCGGTTTTGTTAATGGCATGGATGACTTCTTCAATCGCCTTGGTTGCGGTCGGATCCAGACTCGCAGTCGGCTCATCGAGGAATAGCACCTCGGGCGACAGTGCCCATACTCGTGCCAGCGCAATCCGCTGCTGTTCGCCACCGGAACATAAACGCGCGGGCCGATCAGCGAGATGGGCCAGGCCGACACTATCGAGCGCTGCCGCGGCAGCACCTGATATATCGCGAATGCGATGCACACGGTTGGCAAGCTGCAATGCAAATTCAATATTTTCACGCGCCGTGCGCCGCAGCATGATGGGTCGCTGGAACACCATCGCCTGCTTAAATTGCGCATCACGCCCCGCCCATTCAATCTGACCGCCGGATGGCAGCAGCAGGCCGTGCAACAAACGCAGCAGCACACTTTTACCGGCGCCATTGGCACCCAACACCATATTGCACGAGCCCCGCTGCACCACAAATGAAACGTCGTGAATAAGCTCCGCCGCACCGACCGAGTAACGCAGCGATTTAACATTCAGCGGCAGGATTGATTCAGCGGAATTGGGTTGAGCTACCGCGTGCTCAACTACTCTGCGCTCGACGGCGGTGGGCTCATTTGCACATGACGAATTTGCGTGAGAATCAGCCATGACGCTTCATCGCCGTTGCTTTAACCATTTGTGCTATCGCATTGATGATCACGACAATCGCAATTAATACCACGCCCAAAGCCAGCGCCAGCGCCAGATCGCCTTTGCTCGTCTCCAGCGAAATCGCTGTGGTCATGACGCGGGTGACACCATCTATATTGCCGCCGACAATCATCACCGCACCGACTTCGGCAATCGCGCGGCCAAAACCGGCTAGCACCGCCGTCAGCAAGGTAAATCGCATATCCCACAATAGCGCCGCCATCGATTGACGGCGGCTCGCGTTAAGCGACATCAACTGCTCGCGATATTCGCTCCACGCATCTTCAATCACCTGTCGGCCGAGTGCCGCGATAATCGGGAAAATCAGCAGCGTTTGCGCTACCACCATCGCCGTTGGCGTGAACAGCAAACCCAGCGAGCCCATCGGGCCAGCGCGTGACAGCAGCAGGTAAACCAGCAGGCCGACCACCACAGGGGGTAAACCCATCATGCCATTCAGTACCGCAATGACGATCTGGCGCCCCGGAAAAAAGCTCAGTGCCAGCCACGCGCCGAACGGCAGCGCTAACAGGGATGCGATCAACACTGCTGCGCTACTGACCTTCAAGCTCAGCCAAATGATGGCGAATAATTCGCTATTCGTGGCGATAATTAGCGCAAATGCGGTGCTGAAACCCTGCGTAAACTCTGACATGCGATGAGTATAGGTCTGGCGCCGGGGTTTGCCCCGCACAGCTTCCTAAATCCGTAATGTTTGCAATTGTATGCAGTAAAATGTCGTAATTTTACACGACATCGTGAAAGACAGCCTCGGCCATGCGTCAACTCATGAGCACCAAGGAAGTTGCGGAATACTTGCGTTTAAGAGAGCGAAAAATCTACGATCTCGTCAGTCGCGATAAAATTCCGCATTCGCGCGTGTCTGGCAAGCTGCTTTTTCCGCGTGCGCGGATTGACGATTGGGTAGGCAGCAACATGGGCGGCACGCCTGCGCGCAGTATTACCCGCCTGGCACCGGTGATTGCCGGCAGTCACGATCCATTGCTTGATTGGGCGGTGCGCGAATCGCGTTGCGGGCTGGCGGCGCTGGCTTACGGCAGTCTCGATGGTATTGATCGCATGCTATCGGGCGAAGCCTCGGCCGCGGCGATTCATTTACCGCCGACCAAAGGCTCGGATCGTAACCGGAGTGTGGTGAGTGAACGCCTCAGCCATCTGGATGTGGTGCTCGTGAAATGGGCCAGCCGCGAGCAGGGCCTGGTGGTCGCAAGTAATAACCCGCACAAAATAATGTCGCTGCCCGATTTGCTGACCAAAAAAGCACGGGTGATTCCGCGCCAGCCGGATGCGGGCAGCTATCTTTTGCTGCTGGAGTTGCTGGGTCAGGCACGAATGAAATTAACTGACTTAAACGTGGTTAAATTTGCGGCCTTGAATGAGAGCGATATTGCGGCGGCGATTCTTGACGGCAAAGCAGATGCAGGTTTGGCCATACGAGCCGTGGCGCGCCAGTTTCATCTGGGTTTTGTGCCGCTGGCCACCGAGCAGCTTGATCTGGTGGTAAATCGTCGCGCTTTTTTTGAAGCGCCCATGCAAGTGTTGCTCGCCTTTACGCACACCGACACTTTCCGCCGGTACGCGCGCGAGTTATCGGGTTACGATGTGAGCGAACTGGGCAAAGTAGTATGGAATGCCTGACATGTTGTTTACGCTTGCATCGCTCATAAATTGAAAACCTTTTTGCTCTTACGCCACCTAGCGGGCCGTGGTCAAGCCCGTGCCGGACAACACTTCAATTCCCGCACCCAGCTCATTTTTGCGATCGCCCTTGTCAGTGCGTTGCTGCTGATTCCATTCGCCTTCACCGTGGGCCAATTCCCAATCTCTCTGGCCGAAATTGCATCGCTGGGTTGGGCGAAGCTGTCTGTCGGATTAAGCGCGCCGGTCAGTAGTGCAAATATTGTGCTTTTTGAGATTCGCGGCCCGCGTATTGCCGCAGCGTTCATAGTGGGTGCTGCGCTCGCTGCGGCAGGCGCAGCGTTTCAGAACCTGTTTCGCAATCCGTTGGTGTCGCCCGATATTCTGGGCGTGTCGAGTGGCGCGGCGCTGGGTGCAGTGACCGGCATTTTTTTATCGCTGCCGTTGGTCGCGATTCAAGGCTTGGCGTTTGCAGGAGGCTTGCTTGCGGTGGCCATTATTTTTTGGGTGGGCAACAAAATTCGCGGGCACGATCCCGTGCTTACGCTGGTGCTCACGGGCGTGGTAATTGGTTCATTATTGGGTTCGGGCATTGCGCTCACCAAATATCTGGCTGATCCATTTAATCAATTGCCCGCCATCACTTATTGGCTGTTGGGCAGTTTTGCCAGCGTCACTGCGCGCGATATTTTGTTAGCGTTTCCGATTATTTTTGCGGCCGTTGTTCCCTTGTTCTTGTTGCGCTGGCGGATCAATCTGCTGGCCTTGCCGGATGACGAGGCGCGGGCCTTGGGCCTGGGTGTGCGGCGAATGCGTTTGATTGTGATCGTCGCCGCTACCCTCATGACCGCTGCGTCAGTGGCCATCTGCGGCATTATCGGTTGGGTAGGTTTGGTGATTCCTCATGCGGTGAGGATGTTGGTGGGGGCAGAGTTTTCACGGCTGCTCCCGCTCTCCATGCTGATCGGCGGCACCTTTATGCTGGCGGTGGACACGATCGGGCGCAGTATCGCGCCGACCGAAATCCCGCCGGGGGTGCTGACCGCGCTAATCGGTGCGCCCGCTTTTATTTGGCTAATGGCGGCCACATTCAAACGGCGACGTAGTTGATGCTCAGTGCACAAAATTTGAGCATTGGCTATTCCGGGCGAATGCTTGCGGCTGATATTTCGTTCACCTTGTCCGATGGTGAAGTTATCGCGATCCTAGGGCCCAACGGGTGCGGCAAGACCACGCTGTTTCGCACCTTGCTGGGCCTGCTGCCCGCCCTGCACGGTACTACCTTAGTGAATGGCCACGCGATTGCGGCGTTAACGCCCAATATGCTCGCCCGATTGATTGCCTATGTGCCACAAAATTCGACAAGTTTTGTTAATTTCAGCGTGATTGAAGTTGTCGAAATGGCCCGAACGCCGCATCTGGCTTGGTATTCGTCGCCAGGGGCTAAAGACCGCGCGATTGCTGAGGGTGCACTCGAGGAACTCAATATTGGCAATTTCGCCGAACGCGAATTTTCTGAACTCTCTGGCGGCGAACAGCAATTGGTGATGATTGCGCGCGCATTGGCATCGGAAGCCAAAATTTTGCTGATGGATGAACCGACTGCCAGTCTGGATTTTGGCAATCAATTTTTAATTCTGGATGAAATCGCCAAATTGAAATCGCGTGGCGTAGCGGTTATTTTTACGACGCATGATCCCGGTCATGCGTTTCGCATTGCGGATCGCACGTTGACCATCGCTCGTAGCGGGCAGATACAAATTGGCCACACCAGTGCGGTGCTGAACGCGGCCTCGCTGACGGCGTTATACGGAATTGGCATTGAACTGATTGATAGCCGCCACGGACCAGGCATCGTGGCGTCGCCTGGGTCCGTGCAGCCTCTGCTTGGCCCGGAATGATCCGGTGCCCGGCAGAAGCCGCTCGGTGAAACAATGATGAATGGTGCCTTTACAATTTCTCTACGACTTTTCTACAACGTTCCTGCGATTTTTCTGCGACGTTTCGACAATCACGCCAGATCGTAGCGATCAAGGTTCATCACTTTGTTCCAGGCCGCCACAAAGTCACGCACAAATACCTGCTGCGAGTCACTGGACGCATAGACCTCGGCCAAGGCTCGTAATTGGGAGTTCGAGCCGAACAAGAGATCCACCACGGTGCCTGTGAACTTGAGCTCACCGGTCTTGCGGTCGCGACCTTCCAACACGAATTCGGAGTCGGCGGATTTCTGCCACTTCGTATTCATGTCCAGCAGATTGACGAAGAAATCATTGGTCAGCGCATCAGTGCTTTGAGTGAAGACACCATGTTTGGCATCGCCAACGTTTGCGCCCAGTGAGCGAAGTCCGCCGATCAGCACGGTCATCTCTGGCGCGGTCAGTGTCAGCAGGTTAGCCTTGTCTATCAGCAACTCGGCCACGCTGCTTTCCAGCCCATTGCGGGCATAGTTGCGGAATCCGTCTACCGTTGGTTCCAGCACCGCGAACGATTCGACATCGGTCTGCTCCTGCGAGGTGTCTGTGCGGCCCGGCGAGAACGGAACCACCACCGCTTGACCCGCTTTCTTCGCTGCGGCCTCGACGGCTGCGCAGCCGCCCAGCACGATCAGGTCGGCCAGAGAAACTTTTTTGCCGCCAGTCTGCGCACCATTGAACGTTTTCTGAATTCCCTCAAGTGTCGACAAAACCGTTGCTAGTTCAGCCGGTTGGTTGACTGCCCAATCCTTCTGCGGTGCTAGGCGGATGCGTGCGCCGTTGGCACCGCCGCGCTTGTCGCTGCCGCGGAAAGTGGATGCCGAGGCCCACGCAGTCGTGACCAGCTGCGAGGTCGATAGGCCAGCGGCGAGGATCTTAGCCTTCAGTGCGACGATGTCGTGCGCATCAACCAGTGGATGATCGACGGCGGGAACCGGGTCTTGCCAGATCAGTTCTTCCTTCGGCACCAGCGCGCCCAGGTAGCGAGCGATCGGGCCCATGTCGCGGTGGGTCAGCTTGTACCAGGCGCGGGCGAATGTGTCCGCGAATTCCTGCGGGTTCGCCATGAAGCGGCGCGAAATTTTCTCGTAGGCTGGGTCCATACGCATGGCCATGTCGGCCGTCGTCATCATGGGGGCGTGACGCTTGCCCGGATCATGTGCGTCAGGCACGGTGCCGTCACCGGTAGTGCCCACGGGCTTCCATTGATGTGCGCCGGCTGGGCTCTTGGTCAGTTCCCACTCATAGCCAAACAGGTTCTCGAAGTAGCCGTTGTCCCATTTGATCGGGTTCTTGGTCCACGCACCCTCGATGCCGCTGGTGAATGCGTGCACGCCGCGGCCGGACTCAAAGCTGTTTATCCAGCCCAGGCCCATGTGCTCAATGTCTGACCGCTCTGGTTCAACGCCGATGTGCTTGGCATCGACGGCACCGTGACACTTGCCGAAGGTGTGTCCGCCTGCCGTGAGCGCGACGGTTTCTTCGTCGTTCATGGCCATGCGCGCGAAGGTCTCGCGGATATCCCGCGCCGATCCGAGCGGGTCCGGTTTGCCGTTTGGCCCCTCCGGATTTACATAGATCAGGCCCATCTGGACAGCGGCGAGTGGATTGGCAAGCTCACGGTCGCCGCTGTAGCGCTCGTCTCCCAGCCATGTGCTCTCCGGCCCCCAGTAGATGTCATCTTCTGGCTCCCAAACGTCAGGACGACCGCCCCCGAAGCCGAAGGTCTTGAAGCCCATCGATTCCATCGCGATGTTGCCGGTGAGGATAAACAAATCTGCCCATGAAAGTTTGCGACCGTATTTTGCCTTGACCGGCCAGAGCAGTCGGCGTGCCTTATCAAGGTTGCCGTTATCCGGCCAGCTGTTGAGGGGAGCGAAGCGCTGCTCGCCGCTGCCACTGCCGCCACGGCCATCCGCGATGCGATAAGTGCCCGCCGCGTGCCACGCCATGCGCACAAAGAACGGCCCATAGTGGCCGTAGTCGGCAGGCCACCAAGCCTGCGAATCAGTCATGAGGGCATGCAGGTCGTTGACCACCGCGTTCAGGTCAAGGGTTTTAAATTCTTCGGCGTAGTTGAAATCCTCGCCCATCGGGTTCGATAGCGAAGACTGCTGGTGTAGGATTTTCAGATTCAGTTGTTCAGGCCACCAGCTTGCGTTCGTTCGGGTTCCCGCTACGGTGTGTTTGAGTGCAACGCCGGGAAACGGGCATTTTGCTTCGTCTGACATGATTCTCTCCTTTGGCTGTGAACGGTTTACTAACTATTAAGTGTGGAGTACAAACAACGATTGATCAAATTGTTTTTTTTGATGAAATCTATAGTCACTGTCAATAACGATTGTCATATCTTCGCCCCTGCGGTGCAAGCAAAAAACGGTGATATTAATCAGATGTTTCGTTTTATGGACGTCGTGATCGCTACCAATCTGCGACCATTGGGCCACCATTCTATGCGCATTGCTCGCAGAAGTTTTTTCAGTGGCCAGCCTAACGCCAGCCCTGCAAATTACGGTTAGGCGGGCATCGAACGAATACCATACATGCTCTCACCCATGATCAAATACTCGATCCGTGCCCGAGCCTCGCCCTTCTCGTCTTTATAAGTAAAGCCAATCGCGGCGACCGTATCGCCCGCCTTGGGCTCGACTATCTTCCAAGCCGCAATACGCGACATTGGCGCTAATTCCAGCACCCAATCGCCGCGCTTGGTCGGCACCACCGCGCCCGAAAGAATTTTGCTGCCGTTCACGAGACTGGTTTGCGCCGGCGGAATTCGCGTGGCCAGAGCAGGCGGCTGTTTCAGATTGGGTGCGATGGTGACGACAATTTCAGCATGAGGATTTTGCCACTTGGTTGATTTCACTTTGCCTTCAAGATAAATAGGTCGCGATTCATCATAGCCATCCCCGCCGTGATGCGCCAGCGAGAGTTTCGCAAACCCCAGCGCAAAACCGGAGCCCGGCAACGCCAATAAAAAATTTCTGCGTTTCATATTCTCTCCTTCAAGAAATCAATTTCCATCTTGCGTTTTCAACAGCACCCCATCCACGCCTTATCCATATAGCTTGAACAATCTGCATCGTGCATGATTTACAAATAAGCAATCCACCGCCCACCGGTAATCACCATCAGCCAAATCGCAATCGACAACGCTGCCTGCATTCGCGTCAACAAATTCTCCGCATCCAGCCGACCACGCGCATGCAAAATGGCCGCATTCGTTCCAGCCGCAAACAGCAAACAAATTTTGATAATGAACGCGGTGTTATTAATCAAATCACCAATGCGCGAGACAAACATTGTCAACCCCGTGGCCACCGCCAACGTAAATCCTACCAGCGTCCACGGCAACAATGCCTTTGCCAGCGCCTGCACATCCAGCTGATCCAGCGCCCGCAACCGCGCCAGCAACCGCAAGTCAACAATCCATATCGTGCCAAATACCAACGCGATTGCCACAATATGCATTACTTCGAGTGTGGGATAAGCGTAAACGTTCGTTTTTAGCCAAACAATCGGCGCCCAATGATCGAGGGCCTGTAGGGGAGTAATGGGCGAGGCAAGAGTCGTCGCGGCAAAATTAGAGTTGGGCATGGTGTTGTCCTGGCTGTCGGCAGGCAGAAGAATTGGCGCTTGTGGTAGAAATAACTTAAATCGCGCTGCGTTGCATTCGCTCGGGCAAGCAAGATTGCGGCCGCAAATACTGTACGCTCTAAAATAACCACCGACACAGACGGGTTTTTAGAAGCAAAAGTTGCCTTAGTGTCGCTCTGACGCCGGAAATTGAGTGTTAATGCGCATGATAAGAATATCGCTGAATGGCTGGGTTTTCGTCTGTCCGTCTTGTTGGATGCAATTTTTACCAAAACACCTTATAATTTAAGGTGTTATTCACATCACACACGCTGGAGTCCATCATGGCCGGAGAACGTAAACGTAGTCGTCGCAACACGCTTGAGCGTAAATGCCTGGGCAAGTATTACAAGCGCTTATTTATTGGCTCGAACAAGTCAATTTTCAAAATGCTTGAGACCATCAAAAAAGTGTAGTCTCGGCATTTCGCAACATACAAAAAAGCCGCTGAAGAAATTCAGCGGCTTTTTTTTCAAGATGTCGTTTTGTATCGAGACCGTATTTTCAATACCAAGGCATCATCAATTTCTCCTGCTCGTGTGCGCGAATCACAGCGGGCCGTGCGGCCATCATGCTTAGGAATTGAGCTAGATGTGGTCGATTGCGCGCGGGGTTTGCCATGTTGCGTGTCCAGCGGCACATCATGAACAGATACACATCTGCGATCGAGTAATCTTTGCCCAACATCCACGGGCCACCGATAACCTCGAAATGTGCGTCGAGGATATCCAGCATCGGCATCACGCGGTCCTCGGCGCTTGCTTGAATGAACGCGGCGTGCGGCCCGCCGATACGATCCGGGTAGAAATAGTGAATTAACTCTGCCTGCACCGTGTTGGTCAAATACATCAGCCACCGATATAAATGTCCGCGCGCGGCGCTGCCGACAGGGGGAGCTAAATGTAACGCAAGATGCTGATCGGCCAGATGCAGGCAAATCGCAGCAGCTTCGCTAAGCACCAAATCCCCATCAATGAGTACCGGGATGAGCCCGGCGGGATTCAGCTGTAAATATTCTGGCTGCTTATGCGCTTGTACTTCGCGATCAACCAATACCAATTTATACGGGGCGCCGATTTCTTCCAACACAATGTGCGGCGCGAGGCTGGCGTTGCTGGGGTAGTAGTAGAGCTGAATCATGAAAACTTACTCCGATGAAATCAGATTCTGTTGATAGACGCGATGACTAGAAAAATTTTGTCCGTCAATGACGCTGTTTGCCGCGAAGTTGAGCACGATGTGGCAAGTGCGCCTACATTGACGATCAGTAGCATCTTTAATGCCTGGGGCAAGGGTATGAAAAATACGAAAAGTATGAAAAATACAAAAAAGTTATGGGACGTGATGTTCGGCGTTTCAGCAACAATTATCGCCGCCCACGTGGGCACGGCGACGGCCATGACTGATAGTGAATTAAAAAGCATCACTGAGCAACGATTGTTCCTACGCGCTACTGATGATGCAGGGCGGTGGGATTATTCCACTGGAAAAAATTAAACTTGAGGCCGTGGACAGAAGCATACCGGTCAATAGCGCCGTGGACAGCAGCACAGCCGCCAACAGCGCGGCGGAAAAAATGAATAAAATGCAGCTGCGGGCATATGCCGGTACGTACACCTTGATGTCGTAATTTGATTTAAAAGTATTTGTAGAGGGCGGCAAGCTAATGGCGCAAGCCACGGGCAGGGCGCGTTCGAAATTGAAGCCAAAGGAAAGGATCGCTTTGCGGCCGACGCTTATGGAATAGAAATTCAGTTTGAGCGCGACGTAACAGCTGTCACGAATGGCGCGGCGGGTGGGACCGTAAAAAGACTCGCCTTGCTGCAAGGCGGCAAAACGATGCGTGGTGACAAAAAATAATCGGTGATAGGCCGCTGCATCGCGGCTTGCCCTTGATCGAGCAAGTCGCGATGTTTTGGCGGGCGCTTATTTAAATTGATAGTTTGCGGTCACGGTGTAGTAGCGACCCTGGTAAGCAAAGTTATCAAAATTCACGCCATAGCTTGAGATCGGATCAAGCGGTGGCTTCCGGTTCGCCACGTTGCGTACCAAAAGTCCAAGGGTGAGGTTTTTGATGCCCCGGTACTGTATCGAGGAATCGACGGTGAAATTCGAACCAACGCGGCATACGGTAGGCACAAAAGGGTTGACATCTGCACATGCATACCTTGGGTCATATGACACGTTGTAGCCGCGTACATAATTGCCAATCAGGCCCACATCCCAGTCACGGAATTCCCAATTGGTGCTGCCTTGTGCGCGCACCCTGGGAACCTGCCAACCCGCATAGTCGATTAAATCTGACGTCGGGTCGGGCGCCTGCTTATAGTTCCCATAATAGGTTCCCGCCAGGCGGTTTGACAGCTTGCCCCATTGGCCCAGGCCAAAGTTCCAGCGAAGGTCTGCATCAAAGCCGTTGATCTCGGTTTTGCCGCCGTTAAAGAAGAAATCCCTGAGCGCTTGAATCGGGCCGGGCAGACCATCGCCCGTTGCCGCACCGCGAATAACGCGGTTGGCGTAGATCCCGCTGGTCGCGCTTTCATTAGCCAGAATCGCATTGATGCTCAAGTAGGTGATTTCATTTTTGCGGCGAATATTGAAATAATCCAACGACAAAGAGGCGCTCTTGGTGATGTCCCAGACAATACCGACGTTGCCTGATTTTGTTTTCTCAGGTTGCAGGCGGTCACCGTTCTGCAGCAGGATTGCAACGGTTCTGCCGCAATCGGGCTCATCACCGGTAATACAGCGTCTTGGATCGGTGATGGTCGTGAACGCGGTCACGCTTGAAGTCGAAATCTCGGTCAACGAAGGCGCACGGAAACCGCCAGCATAAGAAGCGCGAAGCGCGACCGTGGGCAGTACGCTCCATTTAAACGCGACCTTTGGTGTGGTTGAACGGCCATAGTCTGAATACTGGTCGTCCCTGAACGCCAGCTGACCTTCCAGATTTTTAAGAATCGGGATGCTCAATTCAGCGTACACCGAGGTTACATTGCGCGAACCTGTTGCCAACGCTGCGCCGTAGCCCACCACTTCACCACTCTGCTTGTTATCGTCAGGTGTGGCAACACGTTTTTCACGGCGGAACTCCAGCCCGGCAGCGAGTGCTAGCGGGCCTGCCGGCAACGTCATCAATTCTGACGATCCCTTCAGGTCAACGATTGTGTAGGAGGATTTAGCATTGTCTGTTGAGTTGATGCGGAGGTTGTTGGCGGTAATCGAACCGGCAGTGGGGTTCAAAAAATTATAGGTGCCGTTAGTAATTGCCGCACTCAATACAGAAAATCGAATCTGGTTCAGCGCAGTATTTTCGGCCTTGTTTTCGGTATATAAAATTGACGATTCCCAATCCACCGGGCCCACTGTGCCTTTCAATCCGGCCAGCACACGGGTCGCTTCAGCCACCACGCTCACGTCACTATTGCCCACATCAGTGAACCGATAGCGGTAGGTAACAGGGTGGTCGTAAGGATTGCTTGGGTTACCGACCGGCAGCTGCTCAGGCAAGTTAACCAGGCTTCGAAGAGTCCCGGAGTACCAGGAGCCGAAGTCACCGTAAACCTGAGGGGCTCCCTTATAGAACGTCTTGGTGCGATTGAAACCGGCTTCAGCAAAACCCTGCAAGGTACCCGAAAAATCAAAAGTGCCGCGCGCGAAAATATTATCGCGATCACTGTTGGGCACAATTTCAGTACGCGGTGTTAAGTCGAAACGACAAACGCCGCCGCGACCAATGATGGATCCCGGCACACACTTACCGGGGCCGATGGTGCCGATGATCGTGGCCAGACCGGTATTGTCCACCACTGATTCATAGTAATTACCCGCGTAGCTTGATGTGTACGGCACGCCGGTTCTAAGTGGGGACGCGGCCAAGCGACCATCAATCAGGTAATCCTTGACATCATTGATGCCAACGCTTTTACGTTCAAAGCGCTCATAGGTGATGAAAGCGTTGTAGCTGTCTTTAGCCAAATCGCCAAAACCGATGCTGGCGTTGGCGCGATTGACTTTATAGTTGCCGTTAGCCGTGGAGGAAAAGCTACCGCCTACCTCAGCACCTTTATAGTCTCTACGCAAAATGATGTTGACCACGCCTGCGATGGCTTCCGAGCCATAAATAGCCGAGGCGCCGTCTTTCAATATTTCAATTCGTTCGATCACGTTGACCGGCAAAGAATCAAGATTAACCACTGAGGCTTGCCCGGCGTTGGGATCAGCGGGGGCGAGCGGCGCGATACGGCGACCGTTAAGCAGCACTAGGGTAGAGGTTGAGCCGAGGCCGCGTAACGATACCGTGGACGCCGCGCCCGAAAAACTGTTTCCGCCAGACAAGTCGTTAAGACCGCCATTACCGTTCGATGGCAGGCTCCGCAAAATTTCCGAAACGGTCTGTTTTCCAGAGCGCTCAATCTCCTCTTTGGTGATAATTTGAATCGGGGCTGGACCTTCAGCGTCAACACGCTTGATGTTTGAGCCAGTGACCTCTATTTTATCGATCTTTTGGGGGCCAGTTTTAACGGGTTGCACAGCGTCCTGCGCAAATGCGGGCACTCCAACCAGCGTGACCGCGGCACTTGCACCGATGACACCCAACAAAAGTCGGGATAAATGTTTTTGCTTAAATTGCATTTTGATTGCCTCATCAAAAAACAGGACAAAATAGTCCTAATACGATCCAATTCGCGGCGCGGCACAAAAATACAGGGGTCGATTTGCGGCATCATCAGTGGTGACGTGCGGCTGAATGTACTGAACGAAGCGTTTAAATTCTCCAATCACACCCCCGTCAAATTGTGCTGTTGGACGTGGACGAAGTCTATCATCGGGGTTTTGGGGATGCGACAAATATTCCCCGCCTGGGAAACATTTGTTGCTTATTTAAGACAATCCAAAACCGGGCCAATTTAGATCTTGCGAGACGTATGTTTTGCTCGTGAAATCTGTTTTACAACGGGTTTTGAAGAGAAGTAGCCGCACAAATTCTTTTACAAATTGATACAAAAGGTTGCGATGTACAGCGAACGAACCCGTTGATTGCGACTCCGGTCGCATAACCGTTGACACCGCGTTTAGCACCGTATTGGGCGAGGAAATGTTGGTTTTGTGGTAGCGTTTTCCGCTCTTAAAGCCGCTTTTAGAAGCGACCCCGCGGATAGCAGGATCGCTTTTGTGCAAATTAGGCGTTTACCAAACGTTCACTTGCTCGGTTACGGCTCTCACCATCCGATCGCCCACTTTGCATGCAAACGCCTTCTGAAATTCCGGCAAATTGCCCAGCGGGCCGAGCACGCGGTATTGGGCGGGCGAGTGGGAGTCGGTTAGCAAGCGGCGGCGCAGCTCGGCTTCGCGCACATTCTGTCGCCACGATTGCGCATAGTTGATAAAGAAGCGTTGATCGGCCGCCAGACCACCGATTTTTTTGCCGTTGTTCGGGTTGGTGGCAATCGCTTTTTGCAAGCCCAGGTATGCCACACGCAGGCCGCCGAAATCGGCGATGTTTTCGCCGAGTGTGGCGCGGCCATTGATGCTTACGCCGGGTAGCGGCTGATAGGCGTCGTATTGTTTGGCGATGGCATCAGCTTTCACGGTGTAGCGTGTGGCATCGTCAGCGGTCCACCAATCACGACGATTGCCGATCGCGTCGAATTTTCGGCCACGATCATCGAATCCGTGCGTAAGCTCATGCCCGATCACCATGCCGATGCCGCCGTAGTTGGAAGCGTCATCGGCTTTTTCGTTGAAGAACGGTGATTGCAGGATACCCGCCGGAAATACAATCTCGTTAATGCTGGAGTTGTAATAGGCGTTGACCGTGGACGGCGACATTGACCACACGTTGCGATCAATCGGTTTGCCGAGACGATCCAGCTGACGCTGAAATTCCGCCCGCGTGGCGCGGATCACGTTGCCTAAATAATCATCGGCTTTAATCTCAACCGCAGAATAGTCTTTCCATTTATCGGGATAACCGATCTTGACCGCAATGGCATCCAGTTTGATGGTCGCCTCTTTTTTGGTTGCAGCACTCATCCAGTCGAGCGCTTCAATACGGTCACGCATTGCCGCGCGCACGTTTTTGACCAGATCCAGCGCTTTCGCCTTGGCGGCTGGGCTGAACGCTTTTTCGACATAGAGCTGACCAATGGCTTCGCCCATCGTGCGATCAATTGTCGCGATCACGCGGTCTGAGCGGGGCTCCATTTCTTCCACGCCGGTCAGCACCTTGCCGTAAAACGCAAAATTTTCCTTCTCAAATTCGCCGCCCATATTAGGGCTCATGGTGCGTAGCGTGTGCCACACGTTATAAGCGCGCCACGTAGAAGGCGGCGTATCGCTGGCGAGTTTTGAGAGCGCTTCGAAAAACTTTGGCTGACCCACATTAATGTCGCCGACTGATTCGATATTCAGCGCTGTAAAAAACGCGTTCCAATCAAAATTGGGCGCAAGCTCTTTCATTTTGTCGAGCGTCATCAGGTTGTAAGTCTTGTCAGGGTCACGCGCGTCAACGCGCGTCATCGCCGCCTCAGCCAGAGAAGTTTCCAACGCCATGATGCGGGCCGCGCTATTGGTCGCGTCGACTGCACTCATGCCGGAAAGCGTGAGCATTTTTGCGACGTGCTCCACATATGCATCGCGCAGCTTTTTGCTTTGCGGATCCGTCGAAAAATAATATTCGCGCTCCGGCAAACCGAGGCCGCCCTGAGATAGCTGCACGATGTAGCGTGACGAGTTCTTCTGATCCTGGCGAATCGCAAAATTAAAGCCGGCCGGTGTGCCCTGTCTATGTAACAGCGCAAACGCGCTGGCCAAGGATTTTGCGTAAATCGGATCGTCGGCGATATCGAGTGCGGTATTTAAACTCTTTTGCGCATCCATCTTTTCGGCGGCGAGCCCGCTCGCATAAAAATCGCCTACTTTACGTTTGATCGAACCGGCGAGTGCAGCATCTGGCTTCATTGCCGCAACCAGTATTGTTTTCATCACCTCGCGATTGCGCTCGCCGATCTGGTCAAACGCGCCCCAGCGGGCTTTATCTTTTGGGATGGCGCTCGCATCCTGCCAATGACCGGTGGCATAACGGTAAAAATCGTCGCAGGGCGCGGCTTTGGTATCAAAGTAAATCGTGTCAACGCCGGGCTTGTCGGGCAGGGATGGAGGCGTGCTGAGATTATTGCTTTCAGCGAAGCTCAACGTGGATGCGACAGCCAGCGCTAAAGTTAAAACTTGCGGAATGGTCTTCATGAGATCGCTCTGGAAATGGTGGTGTTGCAAAATAGCACTCACGAGCGCGCGACGCAATATGTGGAATGGTATTGGGTGCGTTTTACGTGGAAATTTTGGGAAAGCGAACAGCAAACCCCCTGCATGAAATGGTTTAAAATGAAACACGTAAACTCTAATACTGGTGGGCGTCTCGAGGCAAAAATGCTGCAAGATGCCCGTAAACATTGGAGTTTGTAAATTATGCTGCGCCGCAACATCAAAAGTTATTGACAGCTTTAGCGTCGAGTAATACGCTAGTTTCAAACAAGCGTTTGAAAAGATGCTCAAGCCTCCTTCGATCCGCATTCAACTCGTTGTTAATAATCAATTTATGGTCATTTCTGCAATTCAAAAATCTGTCCGTCCGACCGACGTTATCGTGGAGGTCGATACTAAATCGCGAATTCTCGATGCGGCTGAAGAATTATTTATGGAATATGGTTTTGAAGCGACTTCGCTACGCCTCATCACCACCGCGGCAACCGTCAATCTTGCCGCAGCAAATTATCATTTTGGATCGAAAGAGGAATTGTTCCAGACGGTATTGACGCGGCGGCTTGACCCCATGAATCAGGATCGCATGCAGCTGCTCACCAGCTATGAAACGGCAGCAGGAAATAAGGCGCTGACCTGTGAAGTCATTATCTCGGCGATGTTTATTCCCGCATTGAAATTGGCACATGATCAGAGCCAAGGCGGCAAGAATTTTTTGCGCTTGCTGGGCCGCGCTTATGCCGATCCGGCGCCATTCATCCGCGAATTTTTGTCGCATCAATATGCAGAAATGATTGCCCGTTACCGGGCTGCGTTTGCCCGGGCCTTGCCGCATTTGCCGCGTGAAGAAGTGTCGTGGCGGCTGCATTTTGTGATGGGTGCGTTGTCATACACATTGGCCGGGACAGATGCGCTTAAGGTTATTGCGCAATTTCACCCAAATGAGGTGAATAACGATGAATTATTATTAAAACGGTTGGCCCCGTTTTTGGCTGCGGGACTGCGCGCGCCGATGGCGAATGCCAGCGATGCGCATCAATGGTTTCAAGAAACTTGAATTTGGATTTTGTGTTTTATCTGAACGAGGAGGCTTCATCATGTTGACGATATTGTTTTGCGTAGTGCTTGCAGTCGCGATTATTTGGGCGTTGGCATACCACGCTTCAAGTGCGGCGATGTGGTCCGGCGTGGTCGGCTTTACCTTGCTGGCGCTGACCGTGACCGGCACACTCAATGGCGCTCTTGCTGGGATACTGTGGTTCGTATTTTTAGCCGCCGCGGTAGTGGCCAACGTGAAATCTATCCGCATGAGTTTGCTCACTGTGCCGATCTTTGCATTGTATAAAAAAGTGTTGCCGCAAATGTCGCAAACCGAGCAGGAAGCGCTGGAGGCGGGCACCGTCTGGTGGGATGGCGATTTGTTTTCCGGCAAGCCGGATTGGAACAAATGGCTGAGCGTGCCCAAGGCGAAACTAACTGCTGAAGAACAGGCCTTTATTGACGGCCCCGCCAACGAGCTTTGCAGCATGATTGATGAGTGGAAAACCACCCATGAGCTGCACGATCTTGAGCCGAAAGTATGGCAATTTATCAAGGACAAAGGATTCCTGGGGATGATTATTCCCAAGGAGTATGGCGGCCTTGGTTTTTCGGCATATGGCCACAGCCAAACTGTGATGAAAATTTCCACCCGTTCAGCGACTGCAGCGGTGACGGTGATGGTGCCGAATTCATTGGGACCGGGCGAATTGCTGATGCACTACGGCACCAAAGAGCAAAAAGATTACTACTTGCCGCGCCTGGCAAAAGGCCTGGAAATTCCCTGCTTCGCGCTGACCGCGCCCGAAGCAGGATCGGATGCCGCATCCATGCCCGACACCGGTATTGTCTGCAGGCAGATGTGGGAAGGCAAGGAGACGCTGGGTTTGCGCGTTACATGGGAAAAGCGCTACATCACATTGGGCCCGGTGGCGACCATTCTGGGCTTGGCGTTCAAATGTTTTGACCCGGACAAATTGCTGGGCGACAAGGTTGATTTAGGTATTTCCTGCGCGCTGATTCCGACCAAAACCAAGGGCGTGAATATTGGCCGCCGCCATGCCACGCTTAATGCCGCCTTTATGAACGGGCCGAACTCGGGAAAGGACGTTTTCATCCCGATGAATTGGGTTATTGGTGGTCAGCCCATGTTGGGCGAAGGCTGGCGCATGTTGATGGAATGTTTGGCCGCTGGCCGTTCCATTTCACTGCCTGCACAGTCGATCGCGGCGGGCAAAGTGGCGAGTTTTTCCTCGGGCGCTTATTCGCGTGTTCGTCAACAGTTCAAAATGCCAATTGGTAAATTTGAAGGCATCGAAGAGCCGCTGGCACGCATTGGCGCAAACACTTATCTGGTCGACGCCATGCGTACTATCACAGCAGGCGCACTCGACCTTGGTGAGAAGCCATCGGTGTTGTCGGCGATTTCAAAATTCCATGCCACCGAGCGGATGCGCACGATGATTAACGACGCCATGGATATTCATGGTGGCAAGGGAATTTGCATGGGGCCGAATAATTATCTGGGCCGCGCCTACCAACAAATTCCAATTGCGATTACCGTTGAGGGCGCAAATATTTTGACGCGCTCACTGATCATTTTTGGTCAGGGTGCGATCCGCTGTCATCCGTGGGTGCTGACTGAAATGAAGGCAGCGCGCGAAGATGATGTGAATAAATTTGATGAGGCGTTTTGGGGGCACATAAAATTCACGATGTCGAACGCGGCGCGCTCATTGTGGATGGGCATTACCGGTGGGCTCGGATTGCCCGCACCGGCAGACAACGACACCAAGCGTTATTACCAGCAGATGACGCGTTTTTCATCCGCATTTGCGCTGCTTGCCGATACCTCGATGTTCATTATTGGCGGTTCATTGAAGCGCAAGGAAAAACTGTCAGCACGTCTCGGCGACGTCTTGTCGAACCTCTATTTGGCCTCCTGCGCGTTGAAGTTTTATGATGAGCGCGGCCAACAAAAGGATGAATTGCCGTTATTGAAATGGGCGTTATACGATTGCTCGTTCAAGATGCAGGTCGCGATGGACGGCATCATCGGGAACTTCCCCAATCGGCCGGTTGCATGGATTCTGCGACGCCTCGTTTTCCCAAAGGGCATGACACTCATTCAGCCGTCCGATGCAATGGGTCATGACGTTGCCAAGATCCTGATTAATCCTTCGGCAGCGCGTGATCGGCTGATCTCGGGCATGTACTTGCCAGCTGACGAGAGCGATATTTTTGGCCACCTGAATGCAGCCATGAATGCGGTCATCGCCGCAGAGCCGGTCGAGGCCAAGGTTCGTGCGGCGCAACGCGCGGGCAGGTTGTCGACGCGCGCTGTGGAGCCGATGTTTGAGGAGGCAATGAAGCTATCCGTTATTAGTGAAACCGAGTGGGCGCTGTGGAAGCGTGCGCGGGTAATGACCAAGGAAGTGGTGCGCGTAGACGACTTTGATAAAAACTTCGGTTTGGCCGTGCAGCAGGCCGAAGATTGGCGTGGGCCCGAAACGCAAGCAATGGCAGCTGAATAGGGCAAACCCAAAATGAAAAAAGTCTACGTCGTAGATGGTGCGCGTACGCCATTTTTAAAAGCCAGAGGCAAGTTGGGCCCGTTTTCTAGCGGCGATTTAGCGGTGGGTTGCGGTCGCCCGCTACTCGCCCGCCAATCGTTTGCGCCCACTGAATTTGATGAAGTCATCGTTGGCGCGGCAATGCCTAGCGCAGACGAAGCTAATATTGGCCGAGTGGTTTCATTGCGCCTCGGCTGCGGCGATAAAGTGCCCGCGTGGACAGTGATGCGCAACTGCGCCTCCGGCATGCAGGCGCTCGATTCGGCCTATGTAAATATTCTGGCAGGCAAGTCACATTTGGTGCTTGCGGGTGGCTGTGATGCGATGAGCCACGCGCCGCTGTTGTACGGGCCGAAAATGGTAAATTGGCTGGCCGATTGGTATGCCGCAAAATCGTTCGGTCAACGTGCGGGTGTGGCGGTACAATTTCGCCTTTCCTATTTGGCGCCGGTAATCGCGATTTTGAAAGGTTTGACCGACCCGATTGTGAAATTGACGATGGGGCAGACGGCTGAAATCGTCGCGAAGCGTTTTGGCATTACCCGACAAATGATGGACGAGTTCGCGGCGGAATCGCATCAGAAAGTATTGGCCGGGCGCGCAGCACGTCATTACGGCGAGATCGAGCCGTTGATTGATTCACAGGGCAAGGTTTACAGCGAGGATGACGGTGTGCGTACCGACTCCACGCCTGATCGACTGGCAAAGTTGCGGCCGGTTTTTGATAAAACGTATGGTGGGGTGACCGCCGGAAATTCATCGCAGGTCACCGACGGTGCGGCGATGTTGATTTTGGCGTCGGCAGAAGCGGTTGCCAAACATAATTTGAAGCCGCTCGGTGCCATCATTGATTCGCAGTGGAGCGCACTCGATCCCGCTGAAATGGGCTTGGGCCCGGTGCACGCCATTACGCCGATGTTGCTGCGCAACAGCATGAGTTTGAATGATTTGGACGCGCTCGAAATTAACGAAGCCTTTGCGGCGCAAGCGCTGGGCTGTTTAGCGGCGTGGGAGTCCGAAGCATATTGTCAAGAAAAGTTGGGTCTTGATGCGGCGGCGTTTGCCAAATTCGGAAAATTTGATCGCAGCAAATTCAATGTTGACGGCGGCGCGATTGCGATTGGCCATCCGATTGGTGCATCCGGCGCCAGGGTGGTGCTGCATGCCTTGAAAGTACTGGAGCGCACCGGCGGCAATCGCGCGGCGGCGAGTCTTTGCATTGGCGGCGGCCAGGGCGGGGCGATGTTGTTGGAGCGGGTCGCGGCTTAAGTGACGTAAGCCACAGTCAAAACGAGTTGTCTCCACCATTCTCAACATCAAAATATGTATACCTTGCCGCCTTTCACGTTATTTGACCTTGACGACACGCTGTTTGATCATGCGCGCGCGTCGCGGATTGCGCTGGAGACGGTGCACGCGTCACATGCGACTGATCTTGATTTTGACGAGTTTGCGACAGAGCATGCGCGTGTTCTTGAGGTCTACCATGCGCGATTTTTAAAAGGTGAGTTCACGCTTGACGAGGCACGCGCCGCGCGCATGATTGAGCTATTTGCGACGTTTGAAAAATCAATCGACGGCGCGGCCGCACGTGATATTTCCGCCGTATACCGCCGTGAGCACCAGGGCAACCGCAGGCTGGTTCCTGGCGCGCGTGAGCTGCTGGATGCATTGCAGCACCAGACACGCATGGCCATCATCACCAATAATTCTGTCGCCGAGCAAATTGAGAAACTGCGCGTGCTCGACATCGCGCATTTCTTTGAAGTGATCGTTATTTCAGAAGAGGTGGCCGTGACCAAGCCCGACCCGCGAATATTCGACATTGCGCTGGAACGATTAGGCGCTGCACCGCACGATGCGGTGATGATTGGCGACAGTTTTATCAATGACGTTCAGGGTGCTGCTCGCGCGGGAATCGCACCCATTTGGCTCAACCGGACTCATATTGAAACCCTTGAATTGGCGCGCATTGTGGAGCATAAACAGCCCGCGAACTCGGCCAGTGGTGGGGTTTTAAAAAATAAACTTATTACTATCGCAGCACTTGCTCCGCTGGCGTCGACACTCGCGGCAATTGAGGACGCTTACCGGTCGCATCGTTACAACCACTCTCACGCGGACTTTTACGCTCAAGACAGCACCCATAAGGAAAATAATAATGCAGGCATGGAAACACTGGCGTCTTGAACATACGCCAAACGCCTCTGACCATAGCGGGCTGGCGTTTTTATATTTTGATAAATCGTATGCCGATGGAAGTGAAAAAACAAATACGTTTTCGAGCGAAGCGCTGCACGAACTAGCCGATGTTTGCGCGCAGCTCAAGCGTAATCCGCCGAAAGCGTTAGCGATTTTTTCCGCGAAAGAAAACGGCTTCGCCGCAGGCGCGGATATAGACGAATTCACGCGGTTCAAGGGCGCCGAGGAAGCGTTTGCGTTTACCAGCCTCGGCAACGAAGTATTTGATCAGGTGGCGGCGCTGCCGTTTCCCACGCTTGCGATGATTCATGGATTTTGTATGGGCGGTGGCACCGAGCTTGCATTGGCGTGTCGCTACCGCATCATGGATGATGGCGCGAAATCGAAGATGGCGCTGCCGGAAGTGATGCTGGGCATTGTGCCCGGTTGGGGCGGTGCCAAGCGTTTGCCCGAGTTGATCGGCGCGGCGCAGGCGCTGGACTTGATGTTGACCGGGCGTGGCGTCGACGGCAAAAAAGCCAAGCGGATGGGGCTGGTGGACGATGTCACACCGCGCCGGCATTTTGCCAATGCGGCGAAAGTTTTTCTGGCGAAACCGCGTGCCCCGCACCAGCCTGCGTTCAGGGACGCAATCACCAACTGGCCGATTATTCGCGGGTTGGTGGCAAATATGTCGCGCAAGACAGTCGCGCAGCGTGCGCGCAAAGATCACTATCCGGCACCCTATGCGATTATCGATTTATGGGAAAAATTCGGTGGCGATCCCCGCGCGGTTCCGGCCAGCGATCCGATCTCGATTCAAAGCCTGTTCAGCCACCCGACTGCGCCCAATCTGATCCGCATTTTTAAATTGCAGGATCGTTTGAAGGCGTTGGGTGGTAGCGCGGGTGCGGCGGCAGGCGCAGAAGACTTCCATATCAAGCACGTTCACGTCATCGGTGCTGGGGTGATGGGCGGCGATATTGCCGCATGGTGTGCGTTACGCGGGTTTAAGGTAACGCTGCAAGATTTGGATCATGGGCGGATTGCGCCCGCCATTAAACGTGCTGCCGAGGCCTACAAAAAACGTTTGAAATTACCGCATCTGGTGCAGGCGGCGATGGATCGCCTCATGCCAGACGTTAAAGGTGATGGCGTCGCGCATTGTGATCTGGTAATTGAGGCGATTGTCGAAAACGCGGAGATCAAGAAAAACCTTTACGCGGCGATCGAGCCGCGCATGAAGGCCAGCGCCATTCTGGCCACCAATACATCATCGATTCCGCTGCAGGAATTATCGATCGGATTGGCGCGGCCCGAGCGGTTGGTCGGCATCCATTTCTTCAATCCTGTCGCGCAGATGATGCTGGTCGAGATCGTGGAAGGGCCCGGCACTTCCGCTGAAACCATGCAGCGTTCGCAGGCATTCGTGAAAAAAATCGATAAGCTGCCACTGCCGGTGAAATCCGCGCCCGGCTTTTTGGTGAACCGAATTTTGACGCCATACATGACCGAGGCGCAGGTGATGCTGGCTGAAGGCATTTCGGCCGAAACCATTGATGCTGCGGCGAAGGAATTCGGGATGCCGATGGGGCCGATTGAATTAGCCGACGTGGTAGGGCTGGATGTGGGGCTGGCGGTGGGGCGCGAATTGCACAAACCCGGCAACCCGCAGCCCGCGAGGATTCAAGAGCTGGTTGAAGCCAAAAAACTCGGCAAAAAATCAGGCGAGGGATTTTACAAATGGGTGAATGGCAAGCCGCAAAAGGCCCATGGCAGCGGCACCGTTGATTTGGCGCCGCTGTGGATGCGCATGACGCTACCCGCGGTTAACGAGGCCGTCGCGTGCGTTCGGGAAGGCATTGTCGCGGATGCTGATTTATGCGATGCGGGCATCATTTTTGGCACTGGCTTTGCGCCGCATCGTGGCGGGCCGCTGAATTACCTGCGCGCCACAGGAAAAGAAAAGTTGCTGGCCGAAATGAAGTCACTTGAACAACAGCATGGTCAGCGTTTCATCGCCGACGCAGGCTGGGCAACGTTGTAAGCAAATTTGCGATTCGTTGGTATCTGCGTGTCTAGTGGGCGCCGATCGTGTCGATTGTTTCTGCCGGCTGCTGTTTCGCAGCTAGTTTTTACACCATGCCATACCGGCCTCAGGATAAAAGTTAAGCATGTCAAAGCCGTATAATTCAGGGCTTAAAACGGTAAATCGCAAACAGCGTGGATTTTTTTCGTTGCTCGGCGAAAAGCCGTCGTTTGCGCCTGACGGCTGTTCATCAGCCATGGCGCAATTCCCACTCGGCTGGAGGACTGAATTGGCAAATGACGTGGCAACTGAAGTGGTAACGGCTGCAGTAACGGGGTTGACAACGAGTTTGTCAGCCCCGCCCGCGGCAATAAAGTTGGTGAATCGTCGCGGCACGCGCTACATTTTATTTGACGACGCCTCGACGATTGCGGATGTATTTGCGCTGCGCTGTCGCACGTCGCCCAACGCGCCCGCTTATCGTGAATTTCATACCAGTACCAAAGAGTGGGTGGGCACGACTTGGCGCGAAATAGGCGACCGGGTTGCGCTGATGCGCGAGGGCCTGCGCCGCGATGGTTTCAAGCCGGGTGAACGACTCGCCATCATGCAAAAAAACAGCAGCAATTGGGTGCTCGCTGATCAGGCTGCATTTGCGCACGGCATGGTGCCGGTTCCGCTGTTTGTCGATGACCGGCCCGATAACGTCGCCTTCATTATCAACGACGCAGATGTGAAAGTGATTGTTATCGACGGTGAAGAGCACTGGAAGCGGCTGAAAACAGTGCGCGATCAGCTGGGCCCGTTGAAATTGATTCTTAGCGTTAAACCCGTCGTCGATGCTGATGAGCCGCGCCTAAAAACGTTAGGTGAGTGGCTGCCTAAAGCGCCCGGCAGTTTTGAGCGTTCCCCCGCGGCCGGATCGGATCTGGCAACGATTGTGTATACCAGCGGCACCACCGGAAAACCCAAAGGGGTGATGTTGTCGCATCGAAATATCCTCGCTAATGCCCAATCTGGTTTGTGTCTCTACGACATTTATGCCGAAGACGTTTTTTTGTCATTCCTGCCGCTGTCGCATATGTTTGAGCGGACCTGCGATTACTATTTGAACGTTATTTCAGGCGCATCGATGGCGTTCTCGCGCTCGATTCCCCAACTTGCGGAGGATTTCCGCACTATTCAGCCAACGATCATTTTCTCCGTGCCTCGTATTTACGAGCGCTTCCTCGCGGCGATCAACGACCAACTTAAAAAAGCCTCGCCGGTTAAACGGAAAATGTTTGATTTCGCGGTTAAAACCGGCTGGGAAAAATTTGAATACGAGCAGGGCCGTGCTGCGTGGCAACCGCAGTTTTTGTTATGGCCCGCGTTGAAAAAACTGGTGGCCGACAAATTGCTCGCTCGCCTCGGTGGCAAGCTGAAGTTCGCGATATCGGGTGGCGCGGCACTATCACCTGCAGTAGCCAAAGTGTTTGTAGGTTTGGGTTTGCCGATTTGTCAGGGTTATGGGCTGTCTGAGGCGAGTCCGCTGCTGACCGTAAATTTGCTCGATAAAAATGATCCCACCACTATCGGCGCGGCGGTTCCCGGGGTGCAGCTTCGGGTGGCTGAAAATGGCGGCCTGTTCGCGCGCGGGCCCAGCATCATGATGGGCTACTGGAACAATCCCGAGGCCACCCGCGCCGTTTTGTCCGAGGATGGTTGGCTTAATACGGGCGACCAAGTCCGAATTGATGAGCAGGGTTATGTGCGTATCACGGGCCGCTTGAAGGAAATCATTGTGATGGGCAATGGCGAAAAAGTGCCGCCCGTCGATATGGAGTTGGCGATTCAACTGGACCCACTATTCGAGCAGATTCTGGTGTTTGGCGAAGCCAAACCGTATTTGTCGGCCATCGCCGTATTGAACGATGATGAATGGGGAAAAGTTGCCGTTGAAAACAAGCTGGATCCTAGTTTGAACGGGGCGGGCCGCGACAAAGCGGAAAAATTTTTAGTGCAGCGGATCACCAGACGCATCAAGGATTTTCCAGGTTATGCCCAAGTCCGCAAGGTCAGCATTGCGCCGGAGAAATGGACGATTGATAACGGCTTGATGACGCCGACCTTGAAATTGAAGCGCGCTGCGATTTTTGCAAAATATGCGCCCGCGATTGAAGAAATGTACAAGGGACATTGCTTGTGAACCACGCTGAAAATAGTGGTGAAAGCGGCTTGGTGTCGTTAAGCGGCATAGTCCCGGTGACATTGCCGGTGGATCGTCAACCGACCATCCGCATTATTCCGATGCCGGCTGATACCAATGCCAATGGCACCATTTTTGGCGGCTGGGTGATGGCGCAGGTGGATTTGGCCGGTAGCGTCCCGGCCCATAAGCGCGCCATGGGCAGTGTCGTGACCGTCGCGGTGAATTCATTTTTATTCAAAGAGCCGGTGTTCGTCGGTGACCTGGTGAGTTTTTACGCCAAAGTCATGAAGACTGGCCGCACCTCAATCACCGTCGAGGTTGAGGTCTACGCACAACGACATCGCTTTGGTTCTGAAATCGTGAAAGTGACGGAAGCCGTGCTGACCTATGTGGCGATTGATGAAAACCATAAGCCAAGAGCGCTGGTCCCAGAATAATAAATTGCAAACGCCAGGAAAGAGGAGTGTCGGCAAGCAAAAATGCTTGTTAAGCCGCACCAAAGCTGGAGATTACTAACTAAAAAAGTTTTAGAGTTCCGCCAACCAGGAGTGAAGAATGAAAAATTTCCACATTAGAAAAGTTGCCGTTCTCGGTGCAGGCGTGATGGGTGCGCAGATTGCCGCGCATCTCACCAACGCAAACGTGAAGGCGATTTTGTTTGATCTCGCTGCCAAGGAAGGCCCGAAAAACGGCATCGTTTTGAAGGCATTGGACGGGCTCACCAAGCTGTCCCCTGATCCCCTGGCGTCGAAATCGCGTGCATCGCTGATCACTCCAGCCAATTACGACGACAACCTGGAATGGCTGCGCGATTGCGATCTGGTGATTGAGGCGATTTCGGAAAAAATGGACTGGAAAAAATCGCTGTACGAAAAAGTAGCACCGTTTCTTGGTGCGAATACGATTTTCGCCTCCAATACTTCCGGTCTGAGCATTACCGAGCTATCAAAAGTGTTCCCTGAAGCGCTGCGTCATCGCTTCTGCGGCATTCACTTTTTTAATCCGCCTCGCTACATGAAACTGGTCGAGTTGATTCCAACGGCACAAACTGAGCCTATGATCATTGATCAGCTCGAAACCTTCCTCGTCACCACGGTTGGTAAAGGTGTGGTTCGCGCCAAAGACACGCCCAATTTTGTGGCCAATCGCATCGGCGTGTTTTCAATGACCTCGACGATGTATCACACCGGCGAATTCAAGCTGCCGTTTGATGTGGCCGATGCATTGACCGGTCCCGCGATTGGTCGCGCCAAAAGTGCCACATTTCGCACCGCGGATGTGGTCGGCCTTGATACCTTGTCGCTGACGATTAAAACCTTATCGGACACCTTGCCGAATGATCCATGGCACAAGTTCTACCAAAGCCCGGCATGGCTGTCAGCGCTGATTGCCAAAGGCGCTCTCGGCCAAAAAACCAAGGCGGGTGTGTTCACCAAAAAAGGCAAGGACATCATGGTTCTTGATTTGGCGGCGCAGGATTACAAAGTTTCTGACGGCAAAATGGCCGATGAAGTCGCGGCGATTTTGAAAGTGAAAAATCCGGCAGAACGATTCGCCGCACTTCGTGCCAGCGCACATCCGCAGGCACAATTTTTGTGGGCGATCTTCCGCGATTTATTCCATTACTGCGCGATCCAATTAAGTGATATCGCCCATAGCGCACGCGACATTGATTTCGCGATTCGGTGGGGCTTCGGCTGGAAAATGGGCCCATTTGAATTGTGGCAGGCCGCCGGTTGGGCGCAGATTGCGAAATGGATTTCAGAAGACATTGCCGACGGTAAAACGATGGCAAATGTGCCGTTGCCCGCCTGGGTGCTTGATGGCAGAGCGGGTGTGCATTCGCAGGAGGGCTCCTATTCCGCCGCGACCGGAAAAATGGTGCCGCGTTCCACCTTGCCGGTCTATCAGCGCCAATTTTTCCCTGAACTCATGCTGGGTGAAAAATCCAACCAAGGCACGACTATTTTTGAAACCGACGCGGTGCGCATGTGGACTGCGGCGGGTTACGACGATATCGCGATTGTTTCGTTCAAATCGAAGCTGCATTCCATCGGCGGCGATGTGCTGGAAGGCTTGAATAAAGCGATTGATGAAGCCGAGGCGAATTATCAAGGCCTGGTGATTTGGCAAACCGAACCGCCGTACGCGGCGGGTGCGAATTTGGTGAAAGCGTTGGAGTCCTTGCAGCAAGGCCGCTTCGATGAATTTGAAGCGATGGTCAAGGTATTTCAGCAAACCTCGCAACGCATCAAGTACAGCCTGATACCGGTGGTGTCCGCGGTGGAGGGTTTGGCGTTGGGCGGCGGCTGTGAATTCGTGATGCATTCAGATCGTGTGATTGCCTCGCTTGAAAGCTACATTGGTTTGGTGGAAGCCGGGGTTGGCTTGCTGCCTGCCGGTGGCGGTTTGAAAGAGATCGCGTTGCGTGCCGCGCTGGGCGCGCGCGGTGGAGACTTGCTGCCTGAAATCACCCGGATGTTTAAACAGGTGGCGACCGGTGAAGTATCGAAGTCGGCTTTGGGTGCCAAAGAAATGGGCTATCTGCGCTGGCGCGACGTGATTATTTTGAACAGCAATGAGTTGTTGTTGGTTGCGCTGGAAAACGCGCGTGCGATGGCGGCCTCGGTTTATCGTCCGCCATTGCCACCGACGCAATTTCCGGTGGCGGGAGACACCGGCATCGCGACCTTGAAAATGATTTTGGTGAACATGAAAGAAGGCGGCTTTATCTCGGAACACGACTATGAAATCGGCAGTCGGATTGCCGCCTGTTTGTGCGGCGGTGAGGTCACGCCGGGTTCGATGGTGGATGAAAAATGGATGCTGGATTTAGAGCGCCATCACTTCTGTGAATTGGCGAAGATGCCCAAAACGCAGGATCGGATCGCGTTCATGCTGAAGAACGGAAAGCCACTGCGGAATTAATGCTGCGTCGCATTTCCCCGCCAAAATTAAGTTCACTGGAGATTTAAAATGAAACAACTTCAAGATGTTTATATTGTCGCCGCCGTGCGTACCCCGGTGGGCAAAGCGCCACGCGGCATGTTCAAAAGCGTTCGCCCGGATGACATGCTCGCCCATGTTTTGCGCGGCGCGATTGCGCAAGTGCCGGGCCTTGACCCGCATGATATTGGGGACGTCGTCGTCGGCTGCGCCATGCCGGAAGGCGAGCAGGGTATGAACGTGGCGCGCATCGGCGTGCTGCTCGCGGGTCTGCCCGATTCAGTCCCAGGCGTGACCATCAATCGTTTCTGCTCATCCGGCGTGCAGGCTATCAGCATGGCAGCAGACCGGATTCGGTCAGGCGATGATGATGTGATGATTGCGGCGGGCACCGAATCGATGTCGATGGTGCCGATGATGGGCAATAAAGTAGCGTTGGGTGCCAGCGTGTTTGCCAACAACGAACATGTTGCAATTGCGTATGGCATGGGGATTACGGCCGAGAAGGTCGCGCAGCAGTGGAAAGTATCCCGCGAAGAGCAGGATGCTTTTGCCGCAGCATCTCATGCGAAGGCCGCGGCGGCGATTGCGGCGGGCCATTTCAGAGCCGAAATTGTGCCGTATGAAATCGATACCGCGTCGCCCGATCTTGCTAGCGGTCAAATCAAGCATCGCAAAAAAATGGCCGATACCGATGAAGGCCCGCGCCCTGATTCGACAGTAGAGTCACTGGCTAAATTGCGTGCGGTGTTTGCCGCCCGCGGCAGCGTGACAGCGGGTAACTCATCGCAAATGTCGGACGGTGCGGGCGCATTGGTGTTGATGTCTGAGAAGGCGCTAAAAAAATACAACGTCCAGCCGCTGGCGCGATTTGTGTCGTTTGCAGTCGCGGGTGTGCCTGCTGAAATTATGGGCATTGGCCCGATCAAGGCGATTCCAAAAGTGCTGAAGCAGGCGGGTATCAATCATCAGGATCTGGATTGGATTGAGCTTAATGAAGCGTTCGCGGCGCAGTCGCTCGCGGTGATTAAAGACCTGGGCCTAGATGCGACCAAAATTAACCCGCTTGGAGGTGCGATTGCGTTGGGCCATCCGCTTGGCGCAACCGGTGCCATTCGCGCGGCTACATTGATTCACGGCCTGCGCCGCACCAAGCAAAAGTGGGGCATGGTGACGATGTGTATTGGCACGGGAATGGGTGCGGCGGGACTTTTTGAAGCGATGTAATCAAGCTTCAAAAGAAAGCGCGCCAAGTAACTGACTTTGCGTTTAATTTAAAGTGTTGTATTGCTGCAATGCAGCACAGGAAAATCGATTACGTTGCGATAATTTTCCTGTAGAGTTCTTACCAGAGACGTGGATGCGATTTGTACTTTGTGCGAACTCAGGAGTTTTGGAGTTGCCGGGTTCAAATGAACGGCTGCCAGTTGGCGCAAGCAGCATCGATGAAGTTTGCATTTACGTTATAAAAATGAGCAGTTCAAATAAATAACTTTCGAGGAGAACACCTAATGAGTCACATCACTCAAAGCCGCCGCGCTTTTCTGCCGGTCGTCAAAACATCGGCTGCTGCTGTTGCTTCCGCCTTGGTTTCTGCAATCGCACTGAGTTTCGCGGGATCGGCTGACGCCATTCAATTTACCTACGATACCGGCGTCACGGGCAGCTTTGACACCACTTTTTCATACGGCCTATCCATTCGTGCTCAGGCACCGATCAAGAGCCTGATTGGTATCGCCAACGGCGGCAGCGAGCGTTCCGTAAACGAAGATGACGGTGATCGCAATTATCAAAAAGGTAAACCGTTCTCCAATGTTTTAAAAGGCACGCACGAGCTTGATTTGAAATACGAAGGCTGGGGTTTTTTTGCGCGCGGCACTTATTTTGTTGATTTTACGAATCGTAACAAAGATACCTTGGGCCCCATCGCCAAAGATCGGGTCGGCCGCGATGCGCGGATGCTCGACGCGTTCGTTACCCGAAGTTTTGATGTCGCCGGAAACAAGCTGCGTGTGCGCGCCGGTAATCAAGTAATTTCATGGGGTGAATCCACTTTTATTCCAAACAGCATCAACACGATTAACTCGGTTGATCTGGTCAAGCTGCGCACGCCTGGGTCCGAACTCAAGGAAGCGTTTCTGCCGACCTCAAGCTTGCTCGCTTCATATGAATTCACCAAGGCCGCCAGCGTCGAGGCATTTGTGCAATTCAATCATGACCGCACCAAGCTCGATCCGCGTGGATCGTACTGGAGCAATAACGATTTCGCGTCTGATGACGGCAACCAAGTGTTTGTAAGCTTTGGACGTCGTAATGATTTGACCGGAAAGCCGGCCACCAATCCGATACCTCCAAACACGCCAGGTTTGGGCTTACCCGCGCAGAATGCGTTTGGCCTATTCGACCCGGCGGCGGCTATCTGGGCACCGAGAATAGCCGACAAAGACCCGAGCGATCATGGTCAATATGGTGTTGCCTTTCGATATTTGGCGAGTGAACTTAACAGCACCGAATTCGGCTTTTATTATTTGAACTATCACAGCCGTAATCCATTCCTGTCGGGCACCAAGGGAACGGTATCGTCGGTATTAACGGGTACGCCATTTGGCACACTGACAGGTCAGACGGGCACCGCCAACTACTACACCGAATATCCCGAGAATATTCGTCTGCTGGGTTTCTCATTCAACACGCAAGGCCCGATTGGCTCCGCCCTACAGGGTGAAATTTCGTATCGCCCAAATCAGCCGCTCGCCATTGCAGGCCCAGAGGTGATTTTGGCCGCATTAGGCGCACCGAACCTGCTGACCGGTTATATCACCATTCCAGGGACCGTAAGTCCAAGGTTTCCGTTTGGCGTGTCTGCTGCAGGATTGGTGCCGAATGGTACAAATCTACAAGGTTGGAGCCGCGTTAAAATGACTCAGGCACAGATGACCGCGACGAAGGGTATCCCCAACGTGCTCGGCGCTGACCAAGTGGTATTGGTGAGTGAGATTGGTTTCACCAAATACAACGGCTTGAATAGCAACCTGAAATACAACGGCCCAGGCGTTACCTTGCCGGCGACACGCGAGGGTGCGGTGGCCGGGCAAGCAGGTTCGGTGCAGACTGATGGTTTTGTGACCGAGAATTCATGGGGCTACCGGTTGGTGGGCCGCGCCGAATATCCTAATTTGGTATTCAATGCCAACGTTGCGCCGCGTATCGCCTTTAACCATGATGTGAAAGGCGTTTCACAAACTTTTACTGAGGGCGTGAAATCAGTTTCATTGGGAACCAACTTCGACTGGCAGAAAAAATGGACGCTTGATTTTTCGTATACCAATTTCTTTGGTGGACGCACTTTTTGCGGTACGGATCAGATTACCAATCCTGGTCAAACGGCATTGGCTGCTCAAATCAATGGCATCGCTGCGCTGGGACGTGCACCCCAGGGCGCAAATTACTGTACCAACTCCAACCCAATTCGCGACCGCGATTTTTATTCGGTCGTTGTCACCTATTCGTTCTAGGCCGGTCTAATCATCAGGAAAATTGCAGTAGGCGCCTGAAGAGCGCCGCTGCGGATGTTAAAGCAGTACTTACCCATAATCTGGAGGAAAAAATGAAATTGAAACGATTGACGATGTTAACGTCGGCAGCGTTGAGCGCACTGGTGTTGAGCACAGGCGCACACGCTGAATTGGCGGCAGCAGATCTGGCAAAGCTAGGCACCACGCTAACCCCGCTGGGCGCTGAAAAAGCGGGCAATGCAGCCGGCACTATCCCCGCATGGGACGGCGGTATCACCAAGCCTGTGGCTGGCTATAAGGCGGGCGGTTCATACCCTGATCCTTACGCGGCAGACAAGGAATTATTCACTATCAATGCAGCCAACGCGGAAAAATACAAAGACAACTTGTCACCTGGTCAGATGGCGATGCTGAAGCAATATCCGACCTATAAACTGCGTGTTTTCCCGACTCATCGCAGCGCCGCTTTTCCGGCGGGTCATTACGCTGAGACCAAAGAGTGTGCGGCTAAAGCCAAGCTGGCTGCAGGCGGTAATGGCGTGGTTGGTTGCACCGGCGGTATTCCATTTCCGATTCCCAAAAATGGCAATGAGGCCATCTGGAACCATTTACTGCGTTATGTGGGTGACACGTTCGCAATGAACTGGTCGCAAGCGGCGGTAACCTCTGGCGGTGATTTTGCGCTTGTCAAATTCGAGTACGAATACGATACCTCGTATGGCAATCTAAGCAAGAAACCCGCCGACCGCGAGACCAACAAAAAGCTCAATTATCTGCAAACCACTACAGCGCCTGCGCGGTTAGCCGGACAGATTCTGTTGGTGCACGAGACCGTTGATCAAGCCAAGGAGCCCCGCTCGGCGTGGACTTACAATCCCGGGCAACGTCGCGTCCGGCTGGCACCAAACGTGGCCTACGATAATCCCGGTACAGCGGCAGACGGCCTTCGCACCAACGATGATTTTGGTATGTATAACGGCGCAACGGATCGTTACGAATGGAAGCTGCTGGGAAAAAAGGAAATGTATATTCCATACAACTCCTACAAGCTTTCTGACCCCGGCGTTAAATACAGTGACCTCCTTAAGCCTGGTCACATCAATCAAGATCTTGCGCGCTATGAGCTGCATCGGGTGTGGGTGGTAGAAGGCACGCTCAAGCCCGGCACCAGCCATATTTATGCGAAGCGAACCTTTTACATCGACGAAGATAGCTGGGCGGTTGTGTTGATAGACAAGTACGATGGCCGCGGTCAGCTCTGGCGCTTTGCAGAGCAACACAACGAGAATTGGTACAACATTCCAATGTGGTTCGGTACCGTCGAAATCCACCATGATCTGCAATCCCGCCGTTATATCGCCATGGGTTTGCGTGCGGAGGAGACCAAAATTTATGAGCCAATCAAACGTACCGCAGCGGACTACACGCCGCAAAACTTGCGAGGCATGGGCACTCGGTAATTTCATACCGTTTGCTTGAGATCAGTTTGGGGGTAGCCGCGCAGCCAGGTCGCGTGGTTGCCCCCAAATGTTTTTGTGTCCCCTAATTTCAGATTGAATATCGGCCATATCCGAGGAAATTCTATGTCACATCCCTGTCGCGAAGCTGCTGGTTTGAAGTGGAAGCCCTGCCTTGGCCGGAGCGGTATCGTATTGGCGAATATTGTCTTGTTGGCGGGGATATTCGTGCTCTCGTTTTCTTGCGGCGTTGGCGCGCAGATAAATCCAAACGTGCTGCCGGCCGCCGGCCCGCTTTCCAAACAAACCATGTCACGTCTGCTGCTGAATGACGCAGCGCGCATTGGTAACCGCGTGGTTGCCGTGGGCGATCGCGGCTACATAGTGGTGTCTGATAGTAATGGTGAAAATTGGGAGCGTGCGCAAACACCGGCGAATATACCGATGCTTACGGCGGTCTATTTCGTGGATGCCAAAAATGGCTGGGCGGTTGGTCACGACGCAGTGATTTTAAAAACCGTTGATGAAGGCAGCACCTGGACACAGGCGTTCTCGGCGCCTGCAGAACAAAAGCCGCTCATGGATATTGTGTTTACCAATCCCGATACCGGTTTTGCGGTGGGCGCGTATGGTGCATTTTATGAAACCAGCGACGGCGGCAAATCATGGGCATCGCGCAAAATTTCGGAAGATGACAAACATCTGAATGCCATTATTAGAATTGGTGAAGGCAAACTTTTTATTGCCGGCGAAGCGGGGACTTTGCTGAAGTCTGACGACGCAGGAAAGACCTGGAGCAAGCTGGATTCGCCCTACAAAGGATCATTTTTTGGTGCGATTCAAGCTGCAGATGGCGCCGTGCTCATATATGGTTTGCGTGGACGTGTTTTTCGCAGCGCGGATCCATCGCTCAAGCGCTGGATTCCGGTGGAGAACAAATCAACTGCCTCAATAATGGGTGCCACGCAGCTATCCGATGGCGTGCTGGTGCTGGCCGGATTGGCGGGAACTGGCCTCATTTCACGCGATAACGGAAAATCGTTCACGGTCGTGCCTACCGGCTCGACCAAAGGTATTGCGGTGCCGCTACTTGGTGCGCCGAGTGCCATTCTATTATTTGGCGAGGCGGGTGCAAGGGAGGTAGTAACGCCAGTCGCTGGCGCAGCTATCGCCGCTACTTCCGCCAGTCTTGCTACACCCCCGGCCACCGTGCCTGCGCCGAAAAAGTAGCTGACCCAGTGCGTGTCTTAATTACGAGACCCACTAACCTAGCCGAATATCCTGCAACAGAATCCCGGTAACCACCGTTCAATTTTCAGAAAAATAATAACGCGACGCCATCCAACGAGCGAATTCATGAATCTTCAAAACTTTATCAATAAATTTTCAGCCATCATTTTCGATAATCGCAAGATTTGGCTGATCGTATTTGCGGTCATGACGGTGATATTTGGTTTTTCCGCCAGCCAGCTGCGAACCGATGCGGGCTTCAACAAGATGGTGCCATTAAGCCATCCGTACATGAAAGTGTACAAACAGTACGAGACTGTCTTTGGCGGCGCTAACCGTATTGCGGTCGCACTGGTGCAAAAAGATGGCGACATCTACAACAAGGAATTTATGGCCAAGCTGAAAGGCCTGACCGATGACATCATGGGGCTAGATGGCGTTGAGAAGCCAAGCGTGCGCTCGCTGTTTACGCCCAACACTCGCTTCATTGAAGTGATTGAAGAAGGATTTGCAGGCGGTAACGTAATCCCTGCCACCTTTCAGGGCAGCGACGCCGATCTGGCCATAGTGCGCGGCAATGTGCAGAAATCAAATGAAGTGGGGCGTACGGTGGCATCTGATTTTTCCGGTGCGTTGGTGGCGGCCGGACTGCTTGAATACATTCCAAAAGGCGACGGCAAAATAGAAAAGCTGAACTATATGGAACTCTCACAAAAGCTTGAGGATTTACGCGCCAAATATGAAACACCCACCCAGACCGTACACATTATTGGCTTCGCGAAAGCGGTGGGTGATATTGCGCAAGGCGCCAGAGGGGTGGTAATGTTTTTTGGCGTGGCTTTTTTGATTACTGCTGTACTGATGTTTTTCTTTGTCAAGGATATCAAGCTGACGCTTGTCGCCTTGGGCGTCGCCATGATGCCAGTTTTGTGGCTACTGGGAACCCTGCCAATCATCGGTTTCGGCATTGATCCGCTATCCATTCTGGTACCGTTCCTGATTTTTTCGATTGGTGTTTCGCATGCTGTGCAGATGACAAAAACTTGGGAACGCGAGGTGATTTCGGGCAAAGATAGTCTGGTGGCGGCGAAGCATTCATTCTCAAAGTTATTTATTCCAGGCACGCTCGCGCTCTTGACCAATGTACTCGGTTTCGCGGTGATCATGCTCATCCCTATCGACATCGTTCGCGAACTCGGCATCACGGCATCGTTGGGCGTGGCGTGGATGATCATCACCAATAAAATGTTGTTGCCGATCATGCTTTCGTATTTGAAGATGTCGCCACGTGCCGCCGCGCGCGAAATTACCCAGGAAAGTCGCGTCGACGCGATGTGGCGATGGGCATCCAAATTCGCTGACCGCAAGCACGCCGTCTGGGTGGTCGTGATCAGCATGGTGGTACTCGCTTTGGGGCTGGTGCAAGCGCAAAAATTGCGGATTGGCGACTACGGCTCCGGCGTGCCTGAGCTGCGCGCAGAATCACGTTACAACCGCGATAACGATACCATCGTCAATAAATTCGCCATTGGTGTAAATACGCTCGGTGTGGTTGCGCAGACCACCGGCGTGGCGGGTGCCTGCACTAATTACGACATCATGACCACCATTGAGAATTTCGACTGGTACATGCAAAACGTCGATGGCGTGAAATCGGTGATGTCATTGCCCGGTGTCGCGAAAACGATCAATGCCGGTTTCAACGAAGGCAATTTACGCTGGCGCCAGCTCGCGCGTGACCCGCAGGTGCTTGCGCAAAGCGTGACACCGGTGGACACCGCAACCGGTTTGCTCAACCCGGATTGTTCTGCCATGCAGATATTGATCAACACCACTGATCAGCAAGGTGAAAGCATCAAGCGCATGGTCGCTGAGGTTAAAAATTTCGCCAGCACCAACAATAGTGACAAGCTCGAATTCAAACTTGCCACCGGCAACATCGGCGTGATGGCGGCCACCAACGAAGCCGTGGACAAAGCGCGCTACGAAATGCACGCTGCGATTTTTGGCGCGCTGTTGATTATGTGTCTGGTTACGTTCCGCAGTTTACGTGCGACCTTATGCATTCTGATTCCACTCGGCATTGTGTCGATTCTTTGTGAGGCGCTGATGCCCGCGCTCGGCATTGGCTTGAAAGTTTCCACGCTGCCGGTGATCGCGCTCGGCGTTGGTGTGGGCGTGGACTACGGTATTTATCTTTACGATCGAATCGAAGTGTTTCTCGAGCAGGGCATGCCGCTTGCCGAAGCATTCTTCGAGGCTCTGCGCGAGCGCGGAACCGCGATGATTTTTACTGCCGTCACGATGACTCTCGGGGTCGCTACTTGGGCAATGTCGGCGCTCAAGTTTCAGGCAGATATGGGCATTTTGCTGGCATTCATGTTCTTCTTGAACATGGTGGGCACGGTGTTTTTGTTACCCGCGCTGGGTGCCTTTTTATTGAAGCCGCAGCGAGCAAAAAGCGCATAAATGCTGATGCTGCCCAGCTTTGCGTGCTACTCCATTCATTGATGCCTACACGTACCGCAAACACCACCGTCGGCATCGGCGCAATACTGATGTTACTGGCGGTAATACTCGGTGCATTTGGCGCGCACGCGCTGAAAACACGGCTCACGCCGGAGATGTTGGCGGTCTATCAAACTGGCGTGCAATACCATCTGGTGCATGGGCTGGGTTTGATGCTGGTCGGCATTTTGCGCAATAGCCAGGCGAATTCCTCAGCAGGGCATAGTGCGCTTAAACTTGCCGAGATTTTTATGGGGGCAGGTGTAGTGCTGTTTAGCGGCAGTCTATATGCGCTTGCTGTCACGGGCATACGCGTATTGGGTGCGATTACCCCGCTGGGTGGCTTATGCTTTATTGCAGCATGGGCGCTAGTGGCCTGGCAGATGTTGCGGCGCGATTAATTTAGCAACTAATTTAGCGGCTAACGTTGTATCAATTCATCACCAACGCGGATTGTGCCCAGCTTCGTGTTCAGCAAGTTCATCCCAAAGCGTACGCCTTTGGAAGAATTGCGAAACGTGGCTAGCGTGCGCAACGGCTCTGGCCCCAATACTTCGCCCGTGGCTTGATCGGTAGTGGTAATTTGGCAGCGTGTGCACGGTTTTACACCGCGAAATATCGCCTCTCCAATCGCAAAATTGCGCCACGTATCTTCCGCAAATGGGGCACATCCTTGCACTACAATATTCGCGCGAAATCGATCCATGGTCACCGTTGCAGCACCTGCTTGCTTAATGCGTTTATTCAGTTCAGCCAGCGATTCCTGCGACGCAATCAACACTGGATAGCCGTCCGCAAAACTCACCACCTCGCTACTTTGTGCAAAGTCAGCGCTCACGCGCCGCTCGCTCGTGTCGGGCATGTAAACCAGCCTCGCGTCGACGCCCAAATAGTCTGAGAGCCAGGTGTCTGCCTCCGCTGAGACAGTGTGGGCATGAACGCGGCTTGACCAGACTTTTACCGTGCGGGTGGGCAGCAGGCGTGGCTGCAGTGGCACCGCAATTGAATCTTCAAATGGTGAAGAAAGAATCAAATCATCGCCGTCCAACGCGGTACGAATTGTCGCCATTTGCGGGTGTTCACGCTGTGTCAGAAAATCATGGCGTTCATCCACCAGCATGAAGCGGCGGTCGTTCTGCAGGCCGCGTGACGTGGACTGGCAAGCGCCGGTTGAAACGCCGCCCAAAGATTTAACAGGGTAGATATTGATTTCAGTAACGGTAATTGTCATATTCTGCTTGCCGGTCGAAGTCGGGTGTGGATGCCATGTGTTAATTATCAAATATTATCGATATTGCCCGTGCGCGCTAAGTCACAATGGGAAGCGGTTTTCCGTGATAACGTATACGTAGATCAAGGGATGCGCTTTTCACCGGCTCCTGATGTGATGATGAGATGCAGTGATGAAACAGCATAGCGCAAGTTTTATTTTTGTTTTTTAACGTGGTTAAGACTCGTTGAAGGAGAGCCCTACATGGTTGATCTTTGGAAAAAACTGACTGGTGAATTAATTGACATCATCCAATGGCTGGATGATTCGAGCAATACCCTCGTATATCGGTTCGAGCGGATGAATAACGAGATCAAATATGGTGCCAAGCTGACGGTGCGTGAAGGGCAGATGGCGGTCTTCATCAACGAGGGCCAATTAGCTGACGTTTTCAAGCCCGGCATGCATACGCTTACCACCCAAAATATGCCCGTGCTGTCCACCCTCAAAGGCTGGAAATACGGGTTTGAATCCCCATTCAAAGCCGAAGTTTACTTCGTCAACACGCGTAAATTCACCGACCTGAAATGGGGCACGCCAGGTCCCGCCACGATGCGCGATAGCGAGTTTGGTATTGTTCGCGCGACCGCGTTTGGCATTTACGCAATCCGCATTAGTGACCCCGGTATTTTCATCAAGGATATTTCCGGCACCGAAGGCCGTTTCACTACCGATTCGATTCAGGAAAACCTGCGCGGCAAAATTGGTCTACGCATCAAGGAGGTGATGCCTGAGCTGGGCTTGAGCATTATCGATATGGAAGCCAAAGTCAGCGTGATTGGTCAAATGCTGCGCGACCGCATCCAGCCTGATTTCGCCGCGATGGGCCTTGAGTTGGTTGAAGTGCAGGTGCAAGACATCGGCCTGCCTGAAGAAGTCGAAAAAGCAATTGATAAGCGCGGCGCAATCGCGGCCGTGGGCAATTTGCAGGCCTATACGCAATACGAAACCGCCAGCTCGATTCATGATGCTGCCACTACGCCAAATAGTGCAGCGGGTGCGGGCATGGGTCTGGGCGCGGGTTTTGCGATGGGCGGCAATATGGTGGGGCAGATGGGCGGCGCTTTTGCAGGCAACAACAATGCGACCAACGCAGCTGTTTCTGTTAGCAGCGCAGCACCTCCGCCGTTGCCTGCGCAAGCGACCTTCCACGTTGCTGTAAACGGCGCGCAGACCGGGCCGTTCGATATGGGCACCCTTCAAGGACAAGCCGGTTCTGGCGTACTCAAACGTGATTCGCTGGTGTGGAAAACAGGCATGGCGCAATGGGCGAAGGCAGGTGATGTTGCCGAGCTAGGCGCATTGTTTGCAGGCGTGCCGCCGCCGTTGCCGCCTGCTTGATTTTTAAATGTGCCTAGCCCCAGAGCTTGGCGGGATGGGGTTCTTGAGGCGCTATGTCTGGTGATTGCCGTGAATAGGCGACCTTCAGCCACCCCACTTTAAATTGCAAGCGCAGAGTAGGCCCGCACATGGAAAATCCTAACGCATCCCAAACCACGCTTGACCAAATGACCGCCAAGGTGCGCGCCTTTCCGTGCGCATCGTGTGGCGCAAAATTCTCATTCGCGCCGGGCACCAAATCACTTAAATGCCCCTACTGCGGTGCGGCGAATGAGATTTCTGATAGCGACGATTCAGTCGAGGAGCTGGATCTTGAAGCGTGGCTGGACAAGCTGGTTTCAGAGCATGAAACGCATGCGCAAGAACAGGTGAAATGCAGCAATTGCAGCGCCGAACAAACCTTGCCAGCTAATCTCTTCGCGACCACGTGTACTTTTTGCGGCACGCCGATTACTTCCAAAAGTTATGCGCAGCGATTGATCAAACCAAAGTCGCTGGTGCCGTTCAAAGTCACCAAGCTGCAAGCCCAGGACAAATGGCGCGCGTGGATCAAAGGCATGTGGATGGCCCCATCCGCGCTTAAACAATTTGCGCAAAGCGATGGCGGCATCAAGGGCATGTACATTCCCTATTGGACGTTCGACGCCAACACCTATTCGCGCTATAGCGGCGCACGCGGCGACGATTATTCCGAGAGCTACCAAACCACTAATTCCAACGGCGAACGCGTCACCGAAACACGCACCCAGACCCGCTGGACCAATGTTTCTGGCACGGTTTCATTTTTCCATGATGACGTACTGGTGCCGGCGAGTTCGACGTATAGCGTCAGCGGAGCGAACGCGGGCTCACCACTGGCCGCCAAAATGCAGCAAACTGCTCAGGCTCGTCAGGTGCTGGCGCAAGTGGCCGGTGGGTGGGGTTCCGCCGTCGGCTCCACACTCATGGGTGCATTCTCAAACGAAATGCGCACGTGGAATACCAAAGAACTCGTGCCCTACCAAGATGAATACATTACCGGTTTTCAGGTCGAAGCCTATCAGGTGGGTCTAAAAGCAGGTTTCGCGCAAGGCCGCCAAATTATCGACGCCAAAGTAAATTCATTGGTCGAGCAAGATATCGGCGGCGACCGTCAACGCATTACCGGCCTCAACACCGATTACACCCACCTCACGTTTAAACACATCCTGCTGCCGGTGTGGATGTCTGCTTATATTTTCAAAGGCAAAACCTATCGCTTTATGGTCAACGGCCAAAGCGGCGAAGTACAGGGCGAATCCCCCAAATCAGGCTGGAAGATTTTCTTTTTGGTGGTAGGGATTTTGGTGTTGCTGTTTATCTTCTTGGCGGTGTTTGGTGGGAAGAAATAGGGGCCACCAGTGTTGCTCTCATGCACTATTTGCATTGTGAAAGTTTTTGAATTTCGTCAAAGCGATTTGTGAATGAACCGTATACGCTTACGTCAGCGTCATAAAAAGTTTGGTTATTAGAAATGTGTCTCGCGGTGCTCATTAATTTAGTAAAGGTTTCAGCGCTTATGATGTGTGGACGTGTTTCCAGAATCCACGCAACAGTCCCTAAAAAACCTGACGCAGCATCTGAATCTCCCTTGGCAAATTCAGAAAAAATATAATTAACGAACGCGTCTACATAGAAATTGAACGGTATTGCTGCCATTGATTGAAGGTCTTCTTGGTAAAAAAAGCGTTTTCTTTAAAAAGCTGCATCGCCTCTGCGCTAGATTTACCTAGGAAGTTTTTAAGCGCCCAATTCGCATCAAGATCGTCTTGATCGATATTTCCCCAATCGTTTCTTGTTGGAATCGACATAGCCATTAACCCCGCTTAAACATCGCCAACGCCCCACCCGCCGAGATAAACAAGCTTCCCAGTCCACGATTCGTCCAGCGAAGGTGCGATGGATTTTTTAGTAGCCGCAGCACCTTTGCCGCGAGGACGGTGTAGCACATCATCACCAGTACATCGATGACAACCATTGTCACGCCCATGATCGCGTATTGAAGGCCGGTCGGCTTCGTCGCATCGATAAATTGCGGCAGCACGGCGACTAAAAAAACGATGCCTTTTGGATTGGTGAGGTTTACAAACAAGCCTTGCTTGATCAATCCCCATCGCGACGTGTCTTCAAATTTTGTGTTGGCGGCGATCTCTTCAAACGGCGCGGGAGCCTCGCGAAACTTTTGAATGCCGAGATAGATGAGGTACAACGCGCCCGCATATTTCATAATTTCAAACGCGGTAGTGGATGTCATCAGCAGTGCGCCCAGGCCGAGCCAAATCAGTGACACGTTGACGACGATCGCAAGTTGCAAACCGAGCAAATTCCACATGCCGACGGCAAAGCCGTATTTCATGCCGGCAGACATGGAAGACAACGCGCCGGGGCCAGGCGAAACGCAGATAAGGGTGACCGCGATTAAGTAAGTGAGCCAAGTAGCGAGTGTCATATTGATAACGTGATTACGATTTAAAAAGTGAAGGTCTAATTTTGGCGGGCAGCTTGGAGCATAAATGCTTGTAAAAGCCTACCAGTGCGAATGTTTGAAAAATGACGAGCTATCTTCGTTCTACAAACTTCTGGTTCCCCGCGACCGCTTTTTTCGCGATGCCGTCAATCACGCTAGGGGCAATCAATTTAAGCCATTGCCCGAGCTTGCCTTTAAGCGTCATGATTTCTTCGCGCTTGCGATGTTTAATCGCGTTAACAATAAGTTGTGTGCAGGCCGAAACACTCATCACGCCCGCTTGATCCACGGGATCAATCAACGCCGGTTTGCCGTCGGCGCCCGTTGCGTTTTCGCGAATACCGGTCGCAACAAATCCGGGATACACCATCGTTACCGTGACGCCTGACGCTTCCAATTCAATTCGCAGCGAATCAAAAAATCCGCGCATCGCATGCTTGCTGGCCGCGTAGCCGGTGCGCGTGGGCACACCGACGAGGCCGGTCAAGCTGGCAATGCCAATGATGCGACCGCGCGTGGTTTTTAAATGCGGTAGCGCATGATGCGTGCAATACACGGCCCCCATGTAATTGACCTGCATGATGCGTTCCATAATGGACATATCCTGAATGTCTTCAAACTTCGCCCACATCGTCATGCCAGCATTATTTACCAGCGTATCGATGCGACCAAATTCGGCCATTGCGGCATCAATGATTTTTTTGCAATCCGATTCAATCGCGACATCAGCGCTCACGACGATAACTTTCGCGCCGCGCTTTTTAGCATTTTCCGCGACACGCTCAAGCTCTCTGATTCGCCGCGCCGTCAAAACGAGTTGCGCGCCTTCATCGGCGAGCTGATACGCAAGCTCTTCGCCAATGCCGGTGGATGCGCCGGTGATAATGGTGACGTTATTGTTGAGGGGCATTTTTATTTTTCCTTCTATTTTTCAATGTTGACATCGGGAATATGGTTGAACGCAATGGCTATTTTGCCGTGATCAATGGCGCGATGCGCGCCACCAAAATACGCGGCATGTTTTCCATACTTTGTGTTTAATTTATCCAGGGTCGCGTTTAATTTTTTGCGCTCATCATCAGCGACAAATAATCGCTGCGATTGCCTGTCTTCCGGCGTGAGATCAAGTAACGTCAAACCCACCTGCAACGGTGTGGCGTTGCGTTTGGGCTTGTAGCCCGCCCACATCGATTCCAGCGCGTGTAACAAATCCAGCGTGTCCTGCGTATCAAGCAGCCGCGTTTCGCACTGCCATGAGGGCGCGTTGATAAATTTAACCTTCACCTGCATCCGCGCCGCATAATGCTGCGCCTTGCGCAATCGCATCGCGGCTTTTTGGGTGAGGCGATGCAGCACCGCGGAAGCGTCGGCGGTGTTGCGCAGCTCCGGTGCCAGCACATGAGAGTGGCCGATCGAGCCCATCTCGCTTTGGATTTCTTCGACCTCTTGTCCGCGCAGCTTTGCGTAAAACCGTTCGCCGCCCACCCCGCCCCATACGGTGCGCAGCTGGGCCGAGGTTTGGCGATATAAATCTGCCATCGTCATAATGCGATGCTCATTTAGTCGCACCTCCATATTGTGGCCAATACCGTTTAGCGCGCGCAGCGGCAGATGCAAGATCTTTTCAGGCACATCGTGTTCTTCCAGCACCACCAGCCCGTCTGGCTTTTGCATATTGGAGGCCAGCTTGGCTAGAAAAGTATTGGGTGCGAGACCAATCGAGACCTTCAGATATTCGCCTACTTTTTCCGCCAGATTTTTCTTGATATCGCCCGCCAGTTCACGAGCGCGCTTGACCGTTTTATAGCCCGCGGGTAAATCGCACACCATTTCATCAATCGATAGCACCTTGCGCACCGGGGCGATCTCGTCCACGGCGGCGACGGCTTTGTGATGAAAATCGATATACAGCTCGTGACGCGCAACCACCAGCTGTATATCGGGAATCGCTTTCTTCGCCTCGCCCACGTTGGTCAAGGTTTTAACGCCAAATGCTTTCGCTTCATAGCTTGCGGCGATCAGGCAAGTCGAATCAGCCAACATCGGCACCACCCCAACCGGCTTGCCGCGCAGCTCCGGTCGTGTCTGCTGCTCGCAGGACGCGAAGTAGGAATTGAAATCAACGAGGAGCGAATTGATCGACATATCATTATTTTACGCCGATGAATTGTTGACGCTTATTTAACTGTATCGGTATACAGTTACTTTTTACAAGACTAATACTGACGTGTTGTTTGGAGCAAAAGTGTTGGTTGAAGCCCGCCAAATGGCGGTCTAGCCGTGTAGAAAACTGACGGGCGTAAAATCAGTGGCTAAGACGAACGTTGCCACCATCGCCTCCAGTCCCACGCGATCTCCATCGTCAAATCGGGCGAGTATTGGGCTGTCAATATCCAGTACGCCGAGCACGACATCGTCGACGATGAGTGGAATCACAATTTCAGAGTTTGACGCAGAATCGCAGGCAATGTGGCCGGGGAATTCGTGCACATTCTCCACCACAAATGTTTTGCGATGGAACGCCGCATTACCGCACACACCGCGCGGGCTGGGTTGCACGGGAATCCGCACGCATGCGGGCTTGCCCTGAAACGGGCCCAATACCAAATCATTGCCGCGTGAAAAATAAAAGCCCGCCCAATTTAAATTGTCGAGCAATAAAAAAACCAGCGATGAAAAATTCGCCGCATTTGCCATCAAGTCGCGCTCGCTTGCCAGCAATCCGCCGAGCTGTTTGTTAAGGTCGGCATAAAAATCCGATTTTGATGCGGACGTTACGACTGTTGCTTCAAACATTTTCTTTGCCCTAAAAATTCCATCTCGAATTTTAGCAATAAAAAAACCTGACTCCTCGTTACGAAGAGTCAGGCATCAAGGGAGTGGAATAAACTTTAGTGGAGGCTTACTGAACTGCTGGCGCTGGCGCGGTTTGTTTGTCGTGCTTTTGATGCTTGATGTGGCGGCTTTGCTTGTTTTCCATGCGCTTTAATCTTTTGCGTTCTTGCCGGGTCACCGTGCCGTCAGCTTTTGCTTTGGCTTCTGCGGTGGCAACGCGGGCTTGACCGTTTTCAAGGCGGGCCGCTTCTTTACCGGTTAATACGCCCGATGCCACGCCTTGATCGATACGGGCAGCTTGATTGGCTTCGCGTTTGTCAATTTTAGGGGTGTTGGTGCCGAGTGCAGCAGGAGCTTGTGCAAACGCGGTCGCGCTTATGAGGCTGGTTAATACCGCGGCAATAATGAGTTTCGTTTTCATGTGGAATCCTTTATTAATACGAAAAAGTAGTGGGTGTGGCATCGAGACTGGCAATGCAAATTTTGTTTTCTGATGTTGCTTTCAGTGCCTTGCACGACTAACGCTGCCCCTGGCACCGCGTTTACATCAACAGTGCGCCATTCTCCTCACAGTTGTATCAAGTCGTAACCATATTTGCCCGCAGTCCAGTCCCGCAGCACAAGTTCGACGGTTTATAATCTGCGCTTCGTTGAATATTGAGAGTGCTATGAAAATTCGTTCAGTCTTGATCCTTGCCGCTGTCCATATCTCGTTTTTGCTTCTGCCTTTTTCCACTCCAGCCCACGCGCAATCCCCCTCCGCTGATAAGCCCATGCCCATGATCGCTCCCGCTGCACCCGTTAATCCTGTTCTTAATCCCGCTGTCAGCCCGGTCACGCCGCCGGTCGCCAGAAAAGTCCCCAAAACGATTGAAAATTTTGGCGATAAACGTGTCGATGATTATTTCTGGCTGCGTGAAAAAACCAACCCGGAAGTCATTGATTATTTGAAGGCGGAGAACGTTTACACGCAGTCCGTATTGGGTGGTCTGAAAGATTTTCAGGAAACACTCTACAAAGATATGCTTTCACGCGTCAAAGAGACAGATGAAAATGTGCCTTACAAACGCGGTGAGTATTTTTATTATTCGCGTACCGAGATGGGCAAACAATATGCAATTTACGCGCGCAAAAAAGGCAGCCTGAATGCTAACGAAGAAATTTATCTGGATGGTAATGAACTCGCCAAGGGCAAGCCGTTTTTCGCAATCAGCAATATGGCCGTCAGCCGCGATGGAAAATTGCTCGCCTACGCTACCGACATCACCGGCTATCGCCAGTACACGCTCAATTTCAAGAATCTTGAGTCGGGCATCACTTTACCCGACGCGGCCGAGCGCGTAACCTCGGTCGCCTGGGCGAACGATAACGCCACCGTTTTTTATGTCACTGAAGATGCCACCACCAAGCGCAGCGATAAACTGTTTCGCCACAAATTAGGCGACAAAAATAGCGAACTTGTTTTCGAAGAAAAAGATGAGCTATATGGCATCAACGTCGACATCACCCGCAGCAAAGGCTACATCATTCTGACCGCCGAAAGCTCAGAAACCAACGAACAGCATTTGCTTGACGCCAATTCGCCAACCGGGAAATTCGCGGTCTACATGAAGCGAAAAGAGAACATCAAATACTTTGTCGATCACCACGGCAGCGATTTTTATATTGTTACGAACGACCGTGGCCGCAATTATCGATTGGTAAAGACTGCTGAAGGTGCGGCCGACATCAAGCAGTGGAAAGAAATTATTCCGCATCGCGCCAAGGTCAAGCTTGATGGCGTTGATATGTTCAAGGATTTCTTCGTTGCCATAGAAAAAACCAATGGCCTGCCGAAGCTGCGCGTGTTCGACATCAAGACCGCAAAGCCGGATGACATTACTTTTCCCGAGGCCGCGTATGAAGCATCTGCCGGACAAAATGCGGAATTTGATACCAAGCTATTTCGCTTCGATTACGGCTCGCTGGTGACGCCAAATTCGATATTTGATTACAACGTCGAAACCCGCGAACGCACACTCAAAAAGCAGCAACCGGTGCTGGGTGGATATGATCCGAAAGACTATCAATCGGAACGCATCATGGTCAAAGCCAAAGATGGCACGATGGTGCCGGTATCGTTGGTTTACAAACGTGCGCTGAAGAAAAACGGCCCGCAACCCATGTTGCTTTATGGCTACGGTTCGTATGGCATTTCAATGCCGCTGGCGTTTCGTTCAGCCCGCTTGGCGTTGCTGGATCGCGGTATGATTTATGCGATCGCGCATATTCGCGGCGGTGGCGAAATGGGCAAGCAGTGGCATGACAACGGCAAAATGATGAAGAAGAAAAACAGCTTCACCGACTTCATCAATGTGGCGGAATATCTGGTCGATAAAAAATACACCGATCCTAGCCAGCTAGTGATTCAGGGTGGTAGCGCGGGCGGCCTGCTAATGGGAGCAACGACCAATATGCGGCCTGATTTGTTCAAAGCGGTTGTGTCGCAGGTGCCGTTTGTGGATGTGATGAACACGATGCTGGATGCATCGCTGCCGCTCACAGTGGGTGAATATCTGGAGTGGGGCAACCCCACGCAAAAGGCGGCCTACCAATACATGCGCACTTACTCGCCTTACGACAATCTTGAAAAGAAAGCCTATCCCGCGATTCTGGTGGAAACTTCGCTCAATGACAGCCAAGTCATGTATTGGGAGCCCGCTAAATACGTCGCCAAATTGCGCACCCTTAAAACCGATGCCAATCCACTGCTGCTCAAAACCAATATGGATGGCGGGCACGGCGGTGCATCAGGTCGCTACGACTATTTAAAGGATATCGCCTACACCTACTCGTTTGTGTTGTCGCAGGTTGGTATTACCAAATAGCCGAAATAACAACAGATTTATTTCTGAAATAAGGTTTGTCACCTTCGCGCCAGCGCGAAGGTGACATTACGCTTCCCTCGCTTCGCATCCTTCTTTTTGCTTTTTCCCATTTTTCCTTTTTCGTTAACCAAGCTCGTCAACGTCAGCAACCCTCGTCGCATGCCCACCTCAAATCTGCAACTGTTCGCCGTATGCGTGCTCATTTGGGGTTCCACCTGGATCGCGATTACATTCCAGCTGGGCAGCGTTGCGCCCGAGATGTCAGTGGCTTATCGTTTTCTGTTGGCGGCAGCAATAATGTTCGCTTTTTGTCGCTGGCGCAAACTGTCGCTGAAATTCAGCCCGCGCCAACATCTTGACCTCGCGCTATTTGGCACCGCCATGTTTTGCGTCAGCTATATTTTGGTTTATTACGCTGAGACATTTATCGTATCGGGCATGGTCGCGGTCGCCTATTCGGGCATGCCCATGATGAATATGGTGGCGGCACGACTATTTTTTGGCACAAAAATGACGCTCCGCATCACCGTTGCCGCTGCGTTTGGCATCGCGGGAATCGTTTGCGTGTTTTGGCCAGAATTCGGCAAACTTTCGGTGAGCCGCAATGCCGAGCTGGGCGCGCTATTGGCGGCTCTGTCGGTGCTGGCATCGTGCGCGGGCAGCATGATGGCGACCCGCACCCAAAAACTTGGCTATGCCACCTGGACAAGCATGGCGTGGGGCATGTTTTATGGCGGCGCGCTGGCTTTGTTATTCGGCCTGGCAATGGGGCGTTCGATTAGTTTCGATGCCACGCCCGCCTATATTGGGTCGCTTGTTTATTTAGCGCTGCTGGGCTCAATTGTGACGTTTGGCTGCTATCTCACCCTGATGGGGCGGATCGGTGCCGCACGCACCGCCTACGTCGGCGTTATGGTGCCGATCGTGGCGCTGACTGTCTCATATTTCTTCGAAAAATTTGCGTGGAGCTTTCTCACCACCGCTGGGGTTATTTTGTCGATCATCGGCAACATCATCATGCTGCGTAAGAGTAAAACCCGAGCGACGGTTTCAAAAGCCTAGCCGTATATTTTTACGCTCGCGTCTTCAGCTTTGGTTTTTCGCTAACGAGCCAGCCGCACGATCGTGCATAGCGCTGCGTTGTAAACATTTGTCACATGCCCATTTGAACGGTATATAACGTCCGATAAGCGGTTTTTCCCTGTGAACTGGCGCACTGTAACCCGCTTAGCGCGGCGATACCATCAATTAACTAATATTTCGACAACACATTTTCATCATGCTTTTGGCCAACATTCATTCCCGCTTCTATCGCTTACTTGCCAGCAGGTCCGCTTGCCGACTTACAACATATACCCGCGGCGCGAGTATCGAATCGGCGCCGGCGGCAAAGTGCTGTCCCAAGCTTGGCGTGATGCTCAAGAGGCCCCATTGAGTCAGCACGCGCGCATCGCCAACCTCACTAATATGCTCGCCACGCAAACTTCCCGTGAGCAGCCCAAACAGCGCGCAGGCACATTGGCGCGATTGGCAATGGAGTATTCGTTTGCCGGCCTACCGCGTGATGGGCTGGCAGCGGTTAAAGAAGCGTTGTTGCTGGCGCATTTGCACAACCTGGTTTTTGAGCGCGCGGAAGCACTTTCCGCCGCCGCCATGTGTCACCACGTTCGGGTGGATCACATGATGTCGATCGCAAGCGGCTTTGATGCTTATCAGGCGTTCGCAACACTCAACGAATATGGACGCATGGGTCATCAGCTCGTGACCCTTGCCGCTTCTTGCCGTGACTTGAAGGCGCACGATCTGGCCGAGGCGGCACTGCTTGACTGCCTCAAAATTGCCGCGCGCATTCACGATAAATCGCTCGAAGCACGGACCCACAATGTCCTTGGGCTGACCTTTACGGATTGCCAGCGCTTTGATGAGGCCGAGCGCGAATTCATCGCATCACGTCAGTGTCTGCTCGATATTAATGAATTGTTGCATGTGCCCAAGGTTACCGCCAACATTGGCGTCCTGTTTCATCGCCGCGCGGAGGTGGCCGCCAATGCGGGTGACACAGCGCTGGCTCACGCCTTGTGGGCGTCGGCCATCGAGCACACCCGCGAGGGGTTGCAGGCCGCACTGCAAGATAACAATAAATTTGAGGTGTCGGATAAAACAGCCTCCATCGGTCAGTACTACTTTTTCCTGAACGATTTTGTGACGGCGCGCTTGCTCGTTACGCAATCTTTGGAAATGGGGCACGAGTTGAAGCATGCCCGCTTGATTGTTGACGCTGAGCTGTGGCTGGGCAAAATTGCGCTTGGCGAAAGTGAATTTCTGGTGGCGGAAACCCATCTCAAGGCCGCGGCGGATCGCGCCCGCCACGCTGATCTGCGTTCGCTACAGCAGGCCGCGCACGAACAGCTGACGGTCTGTTACTGTGGGCTGAATCGTATGGAGAGTGCAGACGCACAGGCTTCAATTGCCGCTGAATTGCGCGCCACGTTTAGGCACGCCAATCAGGAAGCACAACGCGAGCTGCGGCTGATGTGGCACCAGCATCTGTCGCGTCATCCCATGACTGTAACCGATGACGCCGGGCCATAAATTTGCGGCGCTGAATTTTTAAGCAACACGCCCAAAGCAGCTATCTGGAAAGTTAATTCCGACCGTTCATGGTGTTGGATAACGCCCCTTGTCCATAAAGCTGTCAAGTGAGGCCTTGGCTTTGCGTCTTACAACCGCTTTAAGCGGCCATGACCAGCCGAATAATTTGCCGGGCAGCCCCAGTGCCTGCGACGACCAGCGCCAAAATGAAAAACGATCTACATGACGAATGATTTTGCCATCGCGAAATGCGAACACCGCGCTAATTTTGTTGTGTACTAAATTACCGGTCTGCGAAAAAGTATATTTTGCGTCCCAATGTGCGCGACCGCCTTCGGCATTGGCAGATGCGTCAACTAAAATAATCTCGAAATCTCCCGTCGCGTGCGAGGTAAGCATCGCCCACATCGCGGTCGCCTCGGCACCGCGCAGCATGGGAAACACGGGATCACTGAACGCAATGTCAGGGTGGTAACAGCTCGCCATTGCGGCAGCGTCTTTCTTCGCAAATGTCGTATAAAATTCTCGAATCAGTTTTTCATGCGGGTGCATATTGCGCCTCCGTGACGTTTTAAATTGTTATGACGTACAGTCATCTGCGTGGGCACAGCCGGTTTATCAAGGCCAAAAAATACTGGGTTAATTCAATTGATGATGAGCGTCAATCAAAATGTTGGGCGCAAGCCATTCTAGTTGATGCTCATCATGGTGGTAACGACGAGCGCAGATTCATACTTTGCCGTAGCAAGTTTAAATAGTGCCGCATGGTGCGTTGGCACAGAACGGGTTCGTTTGGCACGAATTGCCACCGGTTTGCCCGACAGGGCCTGAGCAGGAGCGACGGCAACCGAAAAATAACGAGGAGAAATATTGTGCTGAGTGATATTGAAATTGCCCAACAGGCAAAAATGGTCAAAATTGCGGATGTTGCCGCCAAATTGGGCATTCCGGAGGAGGCGCTGGAGCCCTATGGTCGCTATAAGGCGAAGGTATCGTTGGGCTACATTGATAGTCTGAAAAATAAAAAAAATGGCAAACTCATTTTAGTTACGGCGATCTCGCCCACGCCCGCAGGTGAAGGCAAAACCACCACCACTGTCGGTCTGGGTGACGCCTTAAATCACATCGGTAAAAAAGCGATTATTTGCCTGCGCGAACCTTCACTCGGGCCTGTGTTCGGCATGAAAGGGGGCGCTGCGGGCGGTGGTTACGCGCAGGTGGTGCCGATGGAAGAAATCAATCTGCATTTTACCGGCGATTTTTCAGCCATTGCGCTCGCCCATAACTTGTTGTCGGCGCTGATTGACAACCACATTCATCATGGCAATGAATTGGGTTTCGACGTGCGCCGCATTGCCTGGAAACGTGTGGTCGACATGAATGATCGCGCGCTGCGCCAAATTACGGTTGCTCTCGGCGGACCAGGAAACGGTTTTCCGCGTGAGGATGGTTTTGATATCGTGGTGGCTTCCGAAATCATGGCGATTTTTTGTCTCGCCACATCCATCAAGGATTTGAAAGAGCGCATCAGCAAAATTGTGGTGGGTTACACCCGCGATCTGAAACCGATTCTGGCCAAAGATTTGCAGGCTCACGGTGCCATGACTGCGCTATTAAAAGACGCCATGATGCCGAATCTGGTGCAGACGCTGGAGAATAATCCCGCCTTTATTCACGGCGGCCCGTTCGCCAATATTGCCCACGGCTGCAATTCCGTTACCGCTACCCAGACTGCGCTGAAGCTGGGCGATTATGTGGTGACCGAGGCCGGCTTCGGTGCAGATTTGGGTGCTGAAAAATTTATTGATATCAAGTGCCGAAAGTCAGGCTTGCGTCCCGATGCGGTGGTGCTGGTGGCCACCATCCGCGCCCTGAAATTTCATGGGGGCATGGAGGTGAAAGAAGTATCCAATGAGAACGTGGCCGCGCTCGAAAAGGGCATTGTCAATCTCGAACGTCACGTCCATAACGTCATGCAAAACTATGGCCTACCGTGTGTGGTGAGCGTGAATCACCGCACGCATGACACCGAAGCTGAAGTTAATTTTCTCACCGAGCGACTGTCAAAACTTGGCTGTAAAGTCGTGATCGCCAAACACTGGGCCGAGGGCGGCACGGGTGCGGCTGAAGTCGCCAGAGTGGTGGTGGATTTGTGCGAGCAGCCGAACCATTTCAAATTTGTCTACGAAGATTCGATGCCGTTATGGGAAAAAATGAAAACCATTGCCACTAAAATTTATGGTGCTGCCGATATTGCGGCAGATTCCAAAATTCGAGGGCAAATCAAAAAGCTGCAGGAGGATGGCTACGGTCACTACCCCGTTTGTGTGGCAAAAACCCAATACTCATTTTCGACCGACCCGCAATTGCGGGGCGCGCCGTCCGGCCATGTACTTACTATCCGCGAAGTGAGATTGGCCGCGGGCGCCGAATTTATTGTCATGGTGTGCGGTGACGTGATGACCATGCCGGGGTTGCCCAAAGTGCCAAGTGCGAACTCGATTGATGTGGATGATGAGGGCAAGATTGTCGGGTTGTTTTAGTTTTTTGATTGGGATTGGCAACGTGTTGGGGCCGATAAATACGCCGTCAGTTCAAGCGGGTTTTGGCAAGGGAGATGCTGTTCGTGATCCCGGACGACACCAGCCAAACATGTGAATGGCAAGGGCGCAAATCGCGCCGCTCAATGCGCCCTGCCTTCAACCTGCAATATCGGCGGCCATCTCCAGCCATAATTCTCCTGAGCGCCGGTCCTACGCTAGTTTTTCAATTTTAAATCATCAATCGATACTCGCCCCGGTCAGCCGAATAATCGCGCCCCATTTCACTGCTTCTGCAGTCATCCAATCGCGCAGCCATTCCGCTGTGCCGCCACCCACCTCAATACCTGCATGGGTAAATTTTTTCTTCACATCTGTATCTAGCAAAATCGCGTTAATTTCGGCATTTAATCGCGCCACGATGGCAGGTGGAGTATCGCGTGGTGCGACCAGCGCATTCCAAGAAATTGCTTCAAAACTAGCAAGTGCTGTGACGCCAGATTCGGCCACAGTGGGCACATCCGGCAGCAAGGCGAAACGCTGCGCGCTAGTCACGGCGATCGCTTTAAGCTTGCCCGCTTTGATCTGCGCCAACACATTGGAAGGTGCGGTGAATATGGCTTGTATGTCACCATTTGCGCCGCCTGCATCGCCTGCCATCACGGCCAGCACCGCTGGGGGTCCGCCGTTGAAAGGGACATGCGTGATATCTATCGCCGCCTCGCGTTTGAGCAGTTCCATCGATAAATGCGAAACCGAGCCGTTGCCCACGCTGGCGTAATTGAGTCTACCGGGTTGTGATTTTGCGAGTACCAAAAATTGTTTGAGATTGTTTGCTAGCAAGCTTGGGTTGATGACTAAAACATTAGGCTGGCGCGCCGTTAAAATGACGGGTGAAAAATCACGCCTCGGGTCGTACGGCAAATTCTTATAAAGCGCGGGTGCATTGGCCAGCGGGCCATTGAAACCCATGTAAAGCGTGTAGCCGTCGGCCTTGGCTTTGGCAACTTCTGTGGCGGCCACCGTGCCGCCAGCGGCAGGTTTGTTGTCGACAATAATGGCCTGCTGGAACCGGTCTTTTAATTTATCGGCAATCAGGCGTGACACAATATCCAGCGAGCTGCCAGGCGGCGCGGCGACAACAATTCGGATCGGTTTTTGCGGCCATGTTTGTGATTGTGGCACGCCTGCGGACGCCTGCATTACACAGCTATTGAAGGTTAAAATCAGGATTGGAATAATTTTCATAGTAGATTTTTTAGGTAAATAAATTCGCTGGAAATATGGCTAAAAAAGTTCTCAGGAGGCTCGGATGTTGGCTCAAATGCTTGTTCCCGTTACGGCAATTTATGGTGCACTGTTAGCGTTGATTCTCGTTATCTTGACGGTTCCGGTGATTAAGTTGCGGCAAGGTCTGAGGGTTGGTCTGGGTGATGGCGGACAGACTTCATTGCAGCAGGCTATGCGCGCGCATGGGAACGCCGCAGAATTTATTCCTCTGTTTATTGTGTTGCTTGCCGTCTACGAGATCAATCATGCGCCCGCAATTGCGCTACATATTTTTGGGGTGGTTTTTATTTTGTCGCGCTTGGCGCATGCGAGCGGTCTTTATCAAACTTCGGGCGCTTCATCGGGACGGGCCGCAGGCATGATCGGAACGCTAACGGCATTGGTCGCGCTTGCGATTGCGAACGTTATACAGGTCATTCGTTAAGCGCAGCGCGCGGACTTTCAAACCTGCTTACTTCCATAAATAGGCAATCACAAAAACGCCAATCATGGTCAGCGCCAATGCTAGCTTGGCGAGTGCGCCGAATAGCAATCCCAGCCAGGTGGCAACGCCAACTTTTCCGGCCTGACCTAATTTCTGGTGCGCAAGATATTCGCCGATTACTGCGCCAATAAAAGGAAATATAAAAATTCCAATCAGCCCAAAAAATAGCCCAACGACGCTGCCAATCGCTGCCCCTAGCAGGGCTAGTTTGGATGCACCCGCGCGTTTTGCACCCATCATGGTAGCGATGAAATCAATCACCATCGCCAGTACTGTGAGCAGTGCCAGAATCGTCAGCGTGGGCCAGCCGATTCGCTGAAAATTTTCAATCCAAGCAGCGACCAACAAGCCACCAAATACAAACGGCACGCCGGGCAGCATCGGCAAAATGGTGCCGGCAAGGCCGACCAGCACCAATATTCCGGCCAGCGCCCACAACAAGAATGATTCATATCCTGCCATATCTATTTCCTCGCTTCTTTGAATTTACCGGATTCCGCCGGCAGCGATTATCGCATTCACGGTAAGAGTTGCTTTTGTTTGTTTGCGAGCAGGATTTGTCATAGTTGGCTATGATGAAGGATGATCGTTAGTAATGTTTATTTAAGTTTGCTAAAAATGGGTAATTATTTATGGCGGCAGTTCTAGACACCATTTCCCCGATGTCGCGCGGTGCATTAATTATCAAGCTGCGCGCGATTTTACCGTCGTATGCACTGTTGACCGAGAAGGAAGATTTGCTTCCCTACGAATGCGACGGGCTGTCGGCGTACCGAGAATTGCCGATGCTGGCCGTGTTGCCATCGACAGTCGAGCAGGTTCAAGCGATTCTGCGTGTGGCGCATGACGGCGGTGTGAAAGTGGTCGCCCGCGGCTCGGGTACGGGTTTGTCGGGTGGTGCGACGCCGCTGGGTGATGGCATTCTGATGTCGATGGCTAAATTCAATCAGATCGTGAATGTGGATGCGCTGGCGCGCACCGCGCGCGTCAAGCCCGGCGTGCGCAATTTAAAAATTTCAGAAACGGTGGCGCCGTTAAATTTGTATTACGCCCCCGATCCTTCGTCGCAGATTGCCTGCTCCATCGGCGGCAACGTGGCTGAAAATTCGGGTGGCGTGCACTGCCTGAAATATGGTTTGACGGTACATAATATTTTCAAAATCGAGGTCGTCACGATGGAGGGCGAAAAAGCGATCATCGGCTCGGATGCGCTGGATGCGCCCGGCTATGATCTGCTAGCGCTGATGACCGGCTCGGAAGGCATGCTCGGCATCACCACTGAAGTCACCGTCAAGCTCACGCCGAAGCCGCAATTAGCCCGCGTGGTGATGGCGAGTTTTGATGATGTCGAGAAGGCAGGCGAGGCGGTTGCCAGCGTGATCGGCGCGGGCATTGTTCCCGCCGGGCTGGAGATGATGGACAAGCTCGCCACCGAGGCGGTAGAGGGCTTTGTTCACGCGGATTACGATTTAAACGCGGCGGCAATTTTGCTGTGCGAATCCGATGGCACGCCTGAAGAAGTGGAAGAGGAAATCGCCAAAATGGAGGCGGTAATGAGGGCAGCGGGTGCGACCGCTTGTCGCGTCTCAAACAACGAAACCGAGCGCCTTAAATTCTGGTCAGGCCGCAAAGCCGCCTTTCCCGCAGTGGGTCGCATTTCACCCGACTACTATTGCATCGATGGCTCGATTCCGCGTCGGGCCCTGGCGGCGGTGTTGCGACGCACAGAAGAGCTGTCGATTAAATACGGGCTCCGTTGTGCGAATGTATTTCATGCAGGCGATGGCAATTTGCATCCGCTGATTTTGTACGACGCGAACCATCCCGGCGAGCTTGAAAAGACGGAGGAATTTGCGGCCGATATTCTGGAAATGTGTATCGAATATGGCGGCACGATTACCGGCGAGCACGGGGTTGGTATCGAGAAGATAAACCAGATGTGCAGCCAGTTTTCAGACGGCGAGCGCGAAGCGTTCTTCGCCGTCAAGCGTGCTTTTGATAGCCAGATGTTACTCAATCCCGGCAAGGCAATTCCATCGCTGGCGCGCTGTGCTGAGTATGGGCGCATGCGAGTCCATAACGGCCAGTTACCGCATGCGGATATCCCGCGTTTTTGACGGCGCAAAGTTATGCTTGCAGTGACGAATGTCAAACCCTAATACCGGAGCGGCATTTAAGGCAACTATAGTTGTTGAAGCCCGTCGATATTAGACTTTTAAATTCATACGCTGATAAGTTGTTGCCCGTCGAGCTCTGTATAGAGATGTCTGTAGTTCGCCGCATTGTATTTTAAAAAACAAAAATGAATAACTTCATCATTGAACTTTCGGAACGCATTTCACAACATGCCGCCGCGAACCAGCCGCTGGCTATCCGCAGTGGAAATACGAAAGCTTTTTACGGTGGAGAAATTGTTGGCGACGCGCTGGACATGCGTGCCTATAGCGGCATTATTGAGTATGAGCCGAAGGAGCTGGTGCTCACCGTTCGATCCGGCACCACGTTAGCCGAAATTGAACGCGCGATGGATCAGGAAAATCAGATGCTGCCGTTCGAGCCGCCACATTTTGCGAGTGGCGCGACCATCGGCGGCTCTGTTGCCACCGGACTTTCGGGGCCGCGTCGCCCTTATACGGGAGCGGTGCGTGATTTTGTTTTAGGCACGCGCATCATCAATGGTAAAAGCGAGGATTTAAGTTTCGGTGGACGCGTCATTAAAAACGTCGCAGGCTACGATGTATCGCGCCTCATGACGGGTGCGATGGGCACGCTGGGGGTGTTGCTCGATTGTTCATTCAAGGTATTACCCAAGCCTGCACGCGAGATTACGCTGCGCTATGAAATGGATGAGGCGACGGCGATTCAGCGCGTCAATGAATGGGGCGGACGGCCGTTGCCGCTATCCGCCACCAGCTGGTGTGACGGCGTGCTGATGCTACGATTGTCGGGTTCCGAATCGGGCGTTAAAGCGGCGAAAGAAAAGCTCGGCGGTGACCTGGTGGAAAGCAAAATGGCGATTGATTTTTGGGCAGGGCTGCGCGACCATCGAGCGGGGTTCTTTGCAACTGACGAGCCACTGTGGAGATTATCAGTGCCGTCAACAACGCCACCACTACATCTCAACATGCCGCAGTGGACGGAGTGGGGCGGCGCCCTACGCTGGGTGCGCGGCGCCACCGATAGTGGCACCCTGAGAGCCAGGGTGGGTGCGGCTGGCGGGCATGTGACATTGTTCAGGAACGGTGACAAAGCAGCCGGCGTGTTTCATCCGCTGCAACCGGTACTCACCAAAATTCATCGCAATTTGAAAACCGCATTTGATCCCGAGAATATTTTGAATCGCGGGCGCATGGATAATTTTTAACGCCGGTTAATTTGTAAGGCAATTTTTAACTTGGCATTCCTCGCTTCAAAAATTAAATAATTCAAATCATGCAAACCAACCTAGCCGACTTCATCAAAGACACGCCTGAAGGTATCGAGGCTGAAAGCATTTTGCGTAAATGCGTGCATTGTGGTTTCTGCCTGGCGACTTGCCCGACGTATAACTTGCTTGGCGATGAGCTCGATAGCCCGCGCGGGCGAATCTACCTGATGAAGCAAATGCTGGAGGGCGCACCCGTTACGGCAAAAACCATGCTGCACCTGGATCGCTGCCTGACCTGCCGCGCCTGTGAAACCACTTGTCCCTCGGGCGTGCAATATGGGCGTTTGATCGATATCGGCCGCGAGATTGTGGAGCATAAAGTTGAGCGCACCGCGATTGATAAATTGACGCGTGCGGTATTAAAAAAAGTCTTGCCGCAAACCGGCTTGTTTACGGCGGGGCTGGCGATTGGCCGTGCGATGAAGCCACTGCTGCCCAATGCAATTGCTAAAAAAATCCCTGCCCGGCGCGATGCTGGCCAGTGGCCGGTGCCACGTCATGCGCGCAGAATGCTGGTGCTTCAAGGCTGCGTGCAACCAGCGATGGCACCCAGCATTAACACCGCCACCGCGAGGGTGCTGGACAAACTCGGTATCTCGCTCGTCACAGCACCCAGCGCCGGATGCTGCGGTGCCATTCCGCATCATCTGAACGATCCACATGAAGCGCACATTTTTATTAAACGAAATATCGATGCGTGGACACCTTTCATCGAATCTGCAGGCGACGAAAAAGTCGAAGCCATCGTGGTGACGGCATCCGGCTGCGGCACCACCGTTGCCGAATACGGCTATCTGCTGCGCAACGATACCGAATATGCTGAAAAAGCCAGGCGCGTTTCGGCGCTTTATCGCGATCTCAGCCTGGTCGTCCAGCAAGAACAGAATGCGCTTGTGAAACTGTTCACATCGCAAAACAAAGCCAAGCAAAAGCTCGCGTTCCATTCGCCCTGCAGCCTGCAACACGGCCTTAAAATAAAAGGCGTGGTGGAAGAAATATTAACCGCCGCAGGCTATGAACTCACTGACGTTCCCGAAGGCCACCTTTGCTGCGGCTCGGCCGGGGTCTACTCGATATTGCAAAGCGAACTCTCACAACAGCTTCTCGCCAATAAAGTGGCTGCCCTAGAATCCGGCGCGCCGCAAATCATCGCGACCGCCAATATCGGCTGCCTCGCGCATATTGAATCGGGATTGAATGCAAACTCGGGTACGCCAATTCGGCATTGGATTGAGTTGGTGGACGAGCGCTTGGCGTGAATGCCGCGCAAGCTAGGCATCGCAGCGGGTAAATCTCGGTCAAGGCACTTGCACATCCATCCATAATTACGTTCCCGTAGCGCCGGGTCAGGTACTGTCCCTCAGTCGGGCACGGGTAACAAAACTTGAATGAGCAACGCGTCTCACGAGGAGCATTATCCCGAGATTCATTTTAGGGTGCTGGCATTGGGCAAAACTTGCGAAATCAAGTCTATTGGCGCCACGATGAATTTGTGCAGGCCCTAGAAAATTAGCGGGCTGATGATGCCAAATTGAGCGCTCAAAGAGTCCCCAGACTGCAGCACCACGCATTGGCGGCTTTACCCACATTTCTCGTTGGAGCGGTGAGCTGACTAAAACCCGAACAAGATTGGTTTTAACCGCGAATTTTCTTAAAAAATAGAGAACTTTCAATGCCATTGCCAGCCATGAACCACCTCAACCATCGACTACAAAAATGCTTCAACTGTAAAACGCCGCACGGGGTATTCGTGCGGCGTTTGAACCGACACTGGACACAAAATGAATTTGCATTTCAGCCGTGAATCCGTCAAGCGAAGCAAACCGATGACGGCATTCGTTGTTTACCGCACGCGGGTCTCAATTGTAATTTGTTCAACTTCAACGCGGCGGTTCGGCTCCAGACATTTGATAAGTGCTGGACGTGCTTTATCCGTACAAACGACTACGGGATTGGATTCACCTTTGCCCGCTGCACTCATCCGACTGGAATCAACGCCTTTGCTTTCCAGATAACTTTTTACCGAGTTGGCGCGACGTTCTGATAACCGCTGGTTGTATTGTTTAGAACCAATTCGATCCGCATAGCCAGTGATAACAACATTGTTTATTTCGCGGTTGCGATTAAGCGCAGTCGCGATCTCATCCAGCTTCGGATGCGGCAGTCGTAGCGTAGCGCTGTCAAATGCAAACAGCTCGGTCGCCGACAATGTGTATTTTTCAAATCGCGGTTGAACCGGTGGCGCTGCTGGTGCTACCGGCGCAATCTCGGTTACCGGTCTGACAGGCTCCGGTGTCACGGCAACCGGTTCAGGTGCACGCTCGGCATAAGACGTCCGAGTCGGCTTGACACTGCCGAACCGGTAGACCAATCCGGCGGAATATAGGTCGACGTCACCTTTGTTACCGACCGCGTCATTGATGCGGTAGCGTTCGGCTTCAAGGCGTAGTGTCCAGGCATCGTTGAATGCGTACTGAAGCCCGGCACCATATTTGACATTGCTAGCGCGAGTGCTCGGACTGGGATTGCGCACAATGACGAAGCCGGTGCCTCTGAAGGTATCTTTGGCTTCGGCGTAATTGCCGCCGACTCTTCCAAACGCTGATAATTTATCAGTGATGGGCATAGTCCCCACCAAGTCAAGGTTCAGGCCTCTGAGTTTGATGTCGCCGCGCAGGGTGCCGGCTGGGATCGTGTTCGCGGTAAAACCAAATTTACCCAAATCGAAATAGCCGCCTTCCAGTGCAAAGTATTTATTGAACTGATAGCCAGTAAACAGCTTATAGCCGGTATCGCGTTCATCATTGGCAATTGAGGTGGTCGTAAAACCTCCCGCCAGCAGGCCGCTGGTAATTCTCGGGTCATCAATCTTCGCTCGTGCCTGGCCCACATTAGCGCCGATATACCAGTTTGAATCCTGCGCCATTGCGATTGGACTGGTAATAGCAGCGAACACCATTAAGCTGAGCGTCCCTGATTTTCTTGACAATTTCATGATTTTCTCCATATAAATTTAAAACTATTGTGCTTGTCTCAGCCGCAACTTGAGCAAATTCAGATTTGTGGTTGCCCGGTGATCGACAGCGTGATGTTGTCGCTCACCGGGCATCAAAGTTTAGGGCGCAGGCACGTTAACAGTGGTGCTCTGCAACGCTACAGTTGCCGCCCCAATTGCTCCCGCGAGTATGCGGCCATTGATGACTGCACCAGTATTACTGGTGACGTCCCGACCCGCAACGATGGTTCCTTGGAAAATCGTGTTTGTGCCGATAGTGGCGTCCGCGGTAGGTACCCAAAATACATTCTTGGCCTGTGCGCCGCCGGTTAGCAGAACGCTGCCGGTTACAGTGGTCAATGAAGAGCCGATTTGAAAGACCCAGACAGCGTTGGCGTTGCCACCCGCATCAAGCGTTACCGGTGCAGGGCCACCGATCAAAATGGTGGTGGCCGATGTGTAGGTACCCGGTGGCAGAGTCTTGCCGCTCAGATCTGCGCCCCCTCCCAAAGAGTTGGGGCCGACGCCTGGCGGGAGTGCTTTTAAGTAGTTATAAGCTACTAGCAAATCAGCTTTGGCTTGTGCAGCGGCCGCATCATTTACGTGTATCACACCGTTAACCTGCGGCGGGGGAATACCCTGTGATGTGCCTGGACTCAGTGCCACATTGCCGTTAATTAGGGTCGGCCCGGTGCTGGTGATAGCGGAGGTTGACATTATCCCGTAGGTGCTAGCCGAACCGAGTGGTACTGCCGATGGCGGCGGCGGTGGGTTACAGGTAGCGGTAGAGCTCGCCGTTGTAAAGCTCCAGATGAAATCGCTCAACATGGTATTGGCAGGAATTGCCGTATCTTTAACACCGTTCGTGCCACCTTTGATAGTTGCCGTATAGGTGGTAGAAATAGCAAGCGCACTTTGTGGTGTGAAGGTGGCAATACGGCCAGTCGCAGAATCGAGCACCACCGATGAAGCCACGACGGATGCTGAAGCTGGTGGAGGTCCGACCACGGTGAACGTAGCGGTAGTGACCGTAAGGGGATCCATCCTGAAACCGGAGGGCACGTTAAAGGTTGCGTTAATGGCTGCGTTAGGGCACACATTGCTTGCGTTCGCAGAGGGATTAGTCGACTGCACTGAAACATTGGCCGTTGTCACTGGCGGTGTCACTGGCGGTAGCACTGATGTTCCCGTCGTGAATGTCCATACATAATTACTGGCTGCCGGCAGCGGCGCCTGATTGCCTGCCAGCGCATTGCCGGAGAGATCGGTTGCTGCCGTTGTGATGGTTGCCGTGTAAGTCGTGTTGACAGCAAGCGGTGCGGTTGGCGTGAACGCGGCAGTTCTGGTACCGACAGCGTAGCTCACACTGCCTGATGGTGAAACACAAGGCGCAACGCAAGTTACCGTAAAGCTGGCTCCGTTGATGGTGGCCGGGGCCATATCTTTACTAAATGCTGCCGTAATCGCCGAGTTGATTGCAGCACCCGTAGTCGGACCCGGTATTGTCGTTGCTGGGACGGTTAGGATTACCGTTGGACGAGTTGTGTCCGGCGTGATACCCGTCGTAAATTGCCATACATAAGGGCTTGCCAGGGAAAGACCAGTAGCAATGCTCCGGGCACCCGTTATGGTTGCTGTATACAAAGTCAGCGGCGCAAGCGAAGTTCCCGATGCCAGCGTGAAGGTAGCAACTCGGTTGGTGGAATCAAGCGTTACCGTTCCAACAGGATTGGCACACGGTGGGGCACAGGTCACGCTGAAGCTCGCGCCACCCGATAGCGGTGCCATAGGCTCGCTGAAGACCGCGTTAATAATGGTGTTGTTGACCGGCACGCCGGTTGCGTTAGGAACGGGTGCTACGGCGGTCACGGTCGGTGCAAGTACCGCATTCGCACCCGTGCCGAGAATGGGATCTTGCCTGCCTCCACTGCCGCCTCCGCATCCCGCCACCAAGGCAGTCACTAAAACGGGTATCGCCCAAAATAGTCGTTTGGAATAACGTTCAAATCTATTCATCATGTTCTCCTTCGTGTTTAGGTTTAATTCATTTTTATTGCCGCTCGCTCAACCAGGGCCACCAAATGAACGAGTCGTGACAAAAATCAGGGTGGTAAGAAATTGCATCAATTAAAAGCAAAGCGCGATGGGAACTTAAATTTCGCAATGGCTTTTGAATTAAAGACTTGGTAAATCCAGCATCAAGTCATAACTTAAATTTAATTTTCAATGCAAACCAACTAACCCGTATTTTCTAGTAAGACCCCGAGAAAGGAGAGGAGCGCCTGCCCTGACTTGGTGTAGGTAAACGCCTACAAAATAGGGGTAGATTTTCACGAGTTTTTCCGCGGCAACGAGCCTCGTTTCCGACCGATGATGCGGCAATAAAACTGCTCTACCTGGGATTACGCAATATCGCGAAGAGCAGGACCATGCCAATCCAAAATTGCTCCTACCCCCGTAAAATGGATTTACACAAAATTTAGGAAACCCTCGACCGGACCGAATCGATCCACGTGCCATCAAGCCGAAGGCCAAAAAATCATGCGATGCTGACAATACCTCGTGATGTCTCGCGCCAAAACATCATGCAATCAAGAACTGGATGGCTTGTGGTCGTGCTACGAAGATCACGTTCCATTTGCGCTGTCTAAACAACGCTGATGTTGCACCACATCCCCATGCAAGCGCTACACCATGCGCGTTTTCAGGAAAGTATCAAAAGCCGTATTGAACGCTGTTTCGACTTCAAAATAAGGCAACGCGCCCGCGGCAAAAATGCTGAAACACCAATTCGGTTTTTTATCGATGATAAATTTGCCGCGATAGTCAGTGAAGTCACCGCGCGTGCCGTGTGACATCCACACCGGCATGTCGAGCGCCTCATAAACAGTGTGGATATCCGCGCTGAAAAGATGCGCTGACAAAAAATGTAACGGCGCAAATTTGGCGCCTGCACATTTGGTAGTGAGCACACCGTATTGCCATAATATTTCGTCAATCGCCTTTGATCCCCAAGTGCGCTCCAGAAAATAGCGAATCACGCCAGGCCGGGTGAGGCCACGAAAAATAGCGTCGCTCCAACCGGGCGCCGGGCCAACAAGCAGGCGATAGAGCCACTTAACCTGACGCGTTGTGCCCGGTGGCGCACAACGCTTGCGCAAGCCACTAAAACCTGTCGGGCTGACCAATGCCAGACTGCAAAATGCAGCCGGTGATTCCATCGCGGCACGCGCTAAATATTCACAAGACAATGAGACGGCCAGCGCATCAATCGGCGCATTGCCGCAACGCAGATGAATCTGTGCCACCAACGCATGTAGCGCATCGGTCATCAGACGCGGCGTGTAAGGCCGATCACTGCGATCTGAAAAACCAAAGCCGGGCAAATCAATGGAAAACACCGTATGCGTCGCCCGATAATGCTCATGCAGGGGCCGCACTTCAGCTGCTGAAGCAGAGGCGTTGATACTGTGCACCAACATCAGCGGCGGTCCATTACCCGCCACATACACGCTTAGGCGGCCGGCGCTGCTGTCGAATTCAAACCGTTCGCCGCTGACGGCCGGGGACAAGGTCGTTAGCATGTACGCGTCGCGATCTTTGCATGAAAAAGTGCGCATGCATGACGGTATTCCGTGCGAATAAAAGTCAGCTTGGCGTAAGGTGGCGATGGCATGATGCTAATTCCAATGAGGGTAAAATGTAGCTGCAAAAAATTAATAAAACCTAATATTGGCCGGCGTTGTGGAGCATTTGTGGTCCGAAGCGACCGCCAGTCAACGAGCTTACCGGTCGCATTAACACTTGTCGAGCGAGCAGAAAGTGAAAAATCACTGGCGACGGCCGCGAAAAGTCATCATAGCGTACGCGGCTATCCGAGAAATAAATCAACTTATAATGGCGGTAGTTGTGTTCTCAAAGTGACTAGCGTCGGCGCGAGTTCAGTCCGGTTGAGAATTTTTCGCAATATCTACTTTTAAGAAACCCAATGCCTGAAAGTACCAGTCTACCCGCCCTTGAATTCGCCCCAAACCCGATCACAGAAGATCGCATCTGGCATGACGATGGCTGGCGCGCCCGCGTGATTAAAAACGAGGATGACGACGGCTGGGCGGTGGAAATGACCAAGGACGGCGAGCCCGAGCCGGGGTTGGTCGTGCCGTGGACGATGGGACGCGACAAGAAAAATCCTAAGCCGCTGGATGTCTCCGCGTTTCATGTTTTGCTACGCGCGGCGCGCGAAATCCGCATGCGACATGAGCATCAACTGCACGCATCACTGAACAAAAAAGTGGTGGTGCGGGTTAACGATGCCGATATCGTGGTGACGTTGGCGATTGTTCCCGACGAAGATGCGCCCTACGCAACACTGACTGCAAGGCCCGGGCGTGATCGCGGCGCCGCGGCACTGGCCGAGGTGCGGGTGGCGGCATCGTTCAAGCTGACGGACGCGAGTGCGACTGCGTGGATAGAAAATGGCTTTGAGCGGCCCGCGTAGCTAACATCGCCATTGATACGGCACACAAGTCACGAGGGCGTGCGGCTGGCTCGCTTTGGGGTAAAAATTATTAGCCCGGTAGGTCGGGCACGTTTCACGAGTTGGCCTTAAGCCTTTTGCCCCACGTCGTTCATCGCATCGACGTAACTCAAAAAATAGCATCCGGTTTAAATCCAAAGCAATTCCCCTCTTTCCGCCGCTTCCGCCGTTTCAAAATTCAAACCCCGGCATCCATGCAGCGTTTGAAGCCTTCATGTGCTGAAGCACCCGTCAACGCAAGGGCTTACGTCACGTCCACTCGCGCTCTTGCTCGCGCTCAAATTCGCAAGCCCCTCACCAAAACCGACGCCCGCAATGATTTCGTTAAATACGCCTACGACAACCGAAACCGTGTCACCAGATTAAGTGCTTCTCTGCGAACGCCAACCCAGACGCTTGGCAAATTGCTAAATTTATGACGTAGTTAATTAGGCAATATTTCGATGTATGTACAGAAATACAGTAAATTGTTGATTATTCAAACTTTTTCCTCTGAAGTTACTTTAAGTCTCAAGCCTATGTTATTAATTATCAACAAAGTTTTCCACAGGCGTTTTGCGTAAACATTTGCGTGTAAGTCACTGACAAATAACGAAAAAATCCTTAAACCCGCTTGACCGCGGGTTTTTTATTGCCTATAGTGTCCACAAGTGGTGAAAAGTGGGAATTTAATAAATTCGAAGTTTATTGGCCCACAAATGGCGAGTGCGAAGGAGATTCAGTGTTTCAAGGGGCTTCACAAATCAGTCTGGATGCGAAGGGCCGCCTGGCAGTGCCAGTAAAGCATCGCGACCCCTTGAGCGCACCGTCTACAGGAAAATTAATCCTGACCGCCCATCCCGAAGGCTGCATGTTGCTTTATCCACTCGCGGCGTGGGAACCGATTCGCGACAAGTTGATGGCGTTTCCGAGCCTGGATCGCACGGCTGCTTTGTGGAAACGGCTGCTGATGGGGTTTGCGGAAGAGCTAATGCTTGATAACGCGGGCCGTATTTTGATTTCGCCCGAGTTGCGTAACTACGCCGGGATTGAAAAGCAAATCATGATGGTCGGGCAGGGCAGCCATTTTGAGTTGTGGAATTTGGCGGCATGGAATGATCAGTTAAAAGCGCTGACCGCCCGCACGGCGGGATTGCCGCCGGGCACCGAGAGTTTTTCTCTCTGATCGGGCGCTGTGAATGAATCCAGCATTGCGCCAACCCACATTACTGTTTTGCTTCACGAAGCGGTTGAGCAATTGGCAATTCAGGCAGATGGCGTTTACGTCGATTGTACGTTTGGGCGCGGCGGTCACAGCCGTGAAATTCTCAAAAAATTGGGGCCGAACGGCAGGCTGATCGCGATTGATCGTGATCTCGCGGCGCATGACGCGAACACCATCGAGGATGAAAGATTTACGTTGGTGCATGCGGCGATGAGTGATGTGGCGGTCGTGTTGAAACAGCACAACGCAGAGCAAGTAGATGGAATTCTGGCTGATTTGGGTGTCTCTTCACCACAGCTGGATGCAGCAGAGCGAGGTTTCAGCTTCAGGTTTGATGCGCCGCTCGATATGCGGATGGATCAGAGTTCGGGTGAGACGGTGGCAGATTGGTTGGATCGGGCAGAAGAACGCGACATTGGAGAGGTCATTTGGCGCTATGGTGAAGAACGGTTTGCTAAGTCGATTGCAAGGAAGATTGTTGCGGCAAGGGGCGGCGGACGTATTCGGACCACGCGCGAGCTTGCCGCGCTCGTGGCAGAAACTGTCCATACGCGCGAGCCGGGCCAACACCCCGCAACCCGCACGTTTCAAGCTCTACGGATTTTCATCAATAAAGAGCTTGAAGAAATAGAAAAAGTTTTACCGCAGGCAGTGAAATGTTTGCGGACGAAAGGCAGATTGGTCGTGATCAGTTTCCACTCATTGGAAGACCGCATCGTGAAGCGCTTTATGCAAACCGCTTCCAAGGCAGATCGTCTGCCCTCGAATTTCCCGATTCGCGCCAATGAAATCAACGAAGCCACGCTCGCGGTGATCGCTCGCCCGATCAAACCCAGTGACGCAGAAGTGTTGGCAAATCCACGTTCGCGCAGCGCGATCATGCGCGCGGCGGAGCGGACCGCGGTGAGTGCGAAATGACACGGGTTAATTTAATTTTGTTAATCACGCTGGTCGGCTGCGCATTGTCCGTCGTCACATCGCAACACAAAGCGCGCAAATTATTCATGGAGCTGCAAACCGCACAGGACGACGAGCGCAAGCTCGATCAGGAATGGCGCGAATTACAGATTGAAAGCCAGACGGTCGGTACTGGCAAACGGATTGAACAAAAAGCGCAGCGCGATTTGGGCATGACGCAACCTGACCCGAAAAAGACCGTGATTTTGGTCGTAGATTCGAACGCCGTTGCGAATGCTGATGGTGCTGTGCCCGCACTGATTGCCAGGCCATGAACTTTTCCTCACGCAAAATTGCCTCGCCGGACCTGCGCTTAAAGCTTGAGGCATGGCGTTCGCGCTTCGTGCTGATTTTCTGCCTCGGTGCATTTTTGCTTTTGATCGGCCGATCGTTTTACTTGCAGGGTTTTGATAATGATTTCCTGCAGGCCGAAGGCGAGGCGCGCTTTGTGCGCGTAGTGGATATGCCTGCGTCACGCGGTGCGGTAATGGATCGCAATGGCAGGGCGCTTGCGATTTCTACTCCCGTCGAATCAATCTGGGCCGCACCGTCCGCCATGAAACAGCTTGACAGCGCGCAAATCAACAAGCTCGCTGCGGCGCTGGCGATGGAACCCAAAGCGCTGAATATCCGGCTGGCCGACAAAGAGAAAAATTTTGTGTGGATAAAGCGCCAGATGCCACCTGATCAGGCGGCACACATCATGGCGCTAAAAATTCCAGGTGTATTCCAGCAACGCGAATTTCGACGCTTTTATCCCATTGGTGAAACCGCGGCGCATGTGATCGGCTTTACCAGCGTGGAAGATCAGGGCCAGGAAGGCATTGAACTGGCGCAACAGGGTTCATTGGCGGGCTCGCCCGGCCAGCGCCGTGTGATTAAAGATCGCAAGGGCCGCATTGTTGAAGACGTGGAAAACTTAAAAATTCCGCGTGAAGGCAAGCCGCTAAGTTTGTCGATTGATGAGCGCCTGCAATATATTGCGCATCGCGAATTGAAAGCGGCGGTCGAGTTGAACAAAGCCAAGGGTGGCGCGCTGGTCATGCTCGACGCGCATACCGGAGAAGTGCTGGCGCTGGTGAATCAGCCGGACTTTAACCCCAATAATCGTACCAACGTGCAAATGCAGCAAATGCGCAATCGCAGCGTCACGGATACATTTGAGCCCGGCTCGACGTTCAAACCGTTTGCGGTTTCAGCGGCACTTGAAGCAGGTATTGTGAAACCAGAAACCGTCATCGTGACCGGTAATGGACTCACGATTGGCACCAAGACCATTACTGACACACATCCTGCGCCGCAGATGACGGTGTCGGAAATTATTCAGAAATCGAGCAATATTGGCAGCGCCAAATTAGCGTTGCAATTGCCGTCCGAAAAGCTCTGGAGTTTTTATAACGAGCTCGGCTTCGGGCTGGCGCCTAAAACCGGTTTTCCGGGCGAGGCGTCGGGGCGTTTGCGCGCGGTCAGCACCTGGAAGCCGATTGAGCAGGCGACGATGGGCTACGGCTACGGGGTGTCGGTCAGTGCAATTCAAATGGCGCGTGCCTACACCGTCTTTACCAATGACGGTGTGCTGTTGCCGGTAACGTTTTTGAAGCGCGACGGGGACGTGATTGGAAAGCAAATTGTGTCCGCGAAAACCGCGCGCGCGATGTCACGGATGCTGGAAAACGTGACTGAATTTGCCGCAAAAAAGGGCCAGGTGCAAGGTTATCGCGTGGCGGGTAAAACCGGCACGGCCTACAAACTCATCAATGGTCAATACGACCAGAATCGCTATCTCGCCTCGTTCGTGGGCTACGGCCCGGTGTCAAATCCGCGCTACATTCTAGCGATCACGATTGACGAGCCATCTGCCGGCAAACACTATGGTGCGGAAGTATCGGCACCGGTATTTTCAAGTGTGATGACCCAGGCATTACGTATGGCAGGTGTGCCGCCTGATGCGCCAGTCAGCGAAGTGGCCGCCGCCAGCGTGGTGGCCGTGAAAGAGCGTGGCTGAGATGCACCCAAAATCAACAAAACATCGGCCCACGCAATGACACCCGCGGTGATTCCGTTTGCAACGATCAAGGGCTTGCTGGCCGCGATCGATCAATTACCGGCGCAGATAAACAATGCCACTGCCAGTAGTCGCGAAGCGCGACAGGGTTTTGCGTTCGTGGCGTATCCCGGGGCGGTGCACGATGGCCGCAACTTTATATCGGACGCCATCATGCGCGGAGTGTCGGCGGTGATCTACGACGCCGACCATTTTGAGTGGAAGCCAGAATGGAAAGTGCCGCATATTGCGGCCATCAATCTGAAATCACACGCCAGTGCTATCGGTGCCCATGTCTATGGCAACCCGTCGCGCGCGCTGTGGATGGTTGGTGTAACCGGCACCAACGGTAAAACGACGGTATCGCAATGGGTGGCGCAGGCGCTACAGCGCGCCGGGCGAATCTCGGCGGTGCTGGGCACGATCGGCAATGGATTGGTCGGCGCGCTGACACCGTCCGACAACACCACCCCTGATGCGGTGGTGCTACAGCGCACGCTACGTGAACTGGTGGATGCGGGTGCGGCCACTTGCGCGATGGAAGTTTCCAGTCACGGCCTCGATCAGGGCCGCGTCGACGATATGAAATTCGATGTGGCGGTATTCACCAATCTCACCCGTGATCACCTCGATTATCACGGCACCATGGAAGCCTATGGCGCGGCTAAAGCAAAGCTGTTTTTAGCTAGTGGCTTACAAACCGCCGTGATTAATGTTGATGATGTGTATGGCCGTGAATTAGCCAATGGTGCGGCCGGGCGGGGCATGAAGGTGATTCGCTATGCCTGTAACGGTGGCAGCAAATTTGCTGATCTGGTCGGGTCAAATTTATCGGTATCGGCGAGCGGCCTTTCGTTCTCGATTCGCAGCGCGCATGGTGTGGCAGAAGTTGAAAGCAGCATTCTGGGTGCGTTCAACATCAGCAATTTATTGGCGGTCATTGGTGTGCTGGTGGCGAGCGGAATTACGCTGCAGCAGGCTGCACGTCTGGCGGGCGAGTTGGTACCCGTACCGGGTCGCATGCAAGCCGTGCGCGCGGCAGATGATAATTTTAGCGACAGCAACAAGCCGCTGGTGGTGGTGGATTACGCGCATACGCCCGATGCGCTCGAAAAAGCGTTGTCGACGATAGCCGCCATCGTTCCGCACAATGGTAGATTAATTTCAGTGTTTGGCTGCGGCGGCAACCGAGATCGTGGCAAACGAGTCTTGATGGGCGCGATTTCTGCGCAGTACGCGGATGTGACCTTTATTACTTCCGACAATCCGCGCAACGAAAATCCCTACGCCATTATTTCCGATATCGAGCCTGCCATGAAGGGCGCCAAATATCGCGCGATCGAGGACCGTCATCAAGCTATTTATGAAGCGCTGAACGAAGCGCGCGCGGGCGATATCGTGCTGATCGCGGGCAAAGGCCACGAGGATTATCAGATCGTGGGCGATATCAAACACCGTTTCAGCGATGTGGAAGAAGCGCGCGAGGCGCTGGCCCGCTGGACCGGGCGCAAGGTGAAAAGCGCGGCATGACGATCAACATGACCGCCGCCGCCGCCGCGCATCAATTGGGTGCCCGCCTCATTAACGGTGATGCGACCTTTATCGGCGTATCCATTGATAGCCGTACCGTGGCCAAAGGCGAATTATTTATTGCCATCAAAGGCGAAAATTTTGATGGCCATGATCATATTGAAAAGGCGCTGGCACGCGGCGCCCGTGTGGCGCTCACCTCGCGCGAAGTGGCAACGGCTTCTGCAATGCCACAAATTGTTGTTGATGACACGGTGCTGGCGTTAGGCCAGTTGGCGCAACATTGGCGCAGACAATTTTCGATTCCCATCATCGCGCTGACCGGCAGTAACGGCAAAACCACCGTCAAAGAAATGCTGCGTTCAATCTTGCGCGCGCATGTCGGCGAATCCGGGAAAGCGGCGGTTCTGGCCACGGCAGGCAATCTTAATAACCATATTGGCCTGCCGCTGATGATGCTTCGGCTGAATAGTGAACATCGATATGCCGTGTTCGAAATGGGCATGAATCATCTGGGCGAAATCGACTATTTGACGCGCCTGCTGTTGCCTGATGTGGCGCTCGTCATCATGGCCGGCACCGCGCATATCGGTGAAGTCGGCTCGCGCGAATTGATTGCACAGGCAAAGGGCGAGATCTTTGCCGGGCTTTCTGCACACGGAATTGCCGTGGTGAATATGCATGATCGTTTCGGTGGCTATTGGCGCGGCCTGAATGATGGACGGCGAGTGGTCAGTTTTGGCATTGATTCTGATGATGATGTGGTGGGCGAATTTTCCGCGCAGACGCTGGTAATCAAGCATGCCGGAGAATCGGTGGACGTAAATTTATTCGTGGTCGGTGAACATAACCAGCGCAACGCCCTTGCCGCAGCAGCCACCGCCATTGCCGTGGATGTGCCACTTAAGACAGTGTGCCGGGGCCTCGAAGATTTTGAGGGTGTGGCGGGTCGTTTGCGGGCTTACAGTGGCCACAAAGATGCCACCATTATTGACGACACTTACAACGCGAACCCGGATTCGGTGCGCGCCGCCATTGATGTGCTGGCGGCAAAACCGGGCAAGCGATATTTGGTGCTGGGCGATATGGGCGAGCTGGGTGCTGATGCGCCCGCGATGCACGCCGAGATCGGCAGCTACGCCCGCCATGCCGCGCTGGATGGCTTGTTTGCGCTCGGCACGCTGACGGAGCAAACCGTGCTTGAACTGGGTCGCGACGGTTGGCATTTTGAATCGTCTGACGACTTATTGGAAGAGCTTGGAAAATTGCTCGCACCAAATGTCACGGTGCTGGTAAAAGGTTCGCGATTTATGAAGATGGAACGCGTGGTCGAAAAGTTGGTTCCCGATTTCAATATTCATAACCCAGCGCACGGAGCCCACTGAATATGCTGCTTGAAATTTTCCAATGGCTCGGCCGTGATGTTCGCACCTTCAATGTGTTTGGCTACATCACGTTGCGCACCGTGCTGGCTGCGCTTACCGCGCTATCGATTTCATTCATTGTCGGCCCGTGGATGATTCGTAAACTGACCGCGCTCAAAATTGGCCAATCCGTGCGTAACGATGGCCCGCAATCGCATCTGGTGAAAACGGGTACGCCGACGATGGGCGGCGCACTGATTCTCGTTTCCGTTGCCGTCACCACGCTTATCTGGGGCGACCTTGAAAATCGTTATGTGTGGGCGTGTCTGGTCACCACGATTGGCTTTGGTGTGATCGGCTGGATTGATGACTATCGAAAAGTCGTACATAAAAATTCCAAAGGTTTGCCGGCGAAAGCCAAGTTTTTCTGGCAGACCGTGATCGCAGCGGTCGCACTTTCGTACATCGCCTATCGCGCCAATTTGCCGCAGCAAACAGATTTGATTGTGCCGTTTTTCAAGACTATTGCAATTCCCTTGGGCACGCTCGGCTTCATCATCCTCGGCTGGTTTACGGTCGTGGGCTTTTCAAACGCGGTGAATCTAACCGATGGTTTGGATGGCCTGGCCATCATGCCGACGGTAATGGTGGCGTCAGCGCTTGCGATTTTTGCGTATGTTGCGGGGAATAAAGTTTTCGCGGCCTATCTGGGCGTGCCGCACATCGCGGGTGCGGGTGAGCTGGCAATTTTCTGCGGTGCGATTGCAGGTTCGGGCTTGGCGTTTTTGTGGTTCAACGCATATCCGGCTGAAGTATTTATGGGCGATGTGGGCGCGCTGGCGTTGGGCGCTGCGCTGGGATTGGTCGCAGTGATTTGCCGGCAGGAAATTGTGCTCATTATCATGGGTGGCGTGTTCGTGGTCGAGACTCTATCGGTGATGATTCAGGTCGCGTCATTCAAGCTCACGGGCAAGCGTGTGTTCCGCATGGCACCGCTACACCACCACTATGAATTAAAAGGCTGGAAAGAGAATCAGGTCGTGGTTCGTTTCTGGATTATCACGATGATGCTGGTGCTGTTTGGCCTCTCCACGTTGAAATTGCGTTGAAATTACGCTAAGGCTGTGATGAATATTTGTTTTTTAAACCCTAGCACCGGAGCGCGTTTCAAGCCATTTATGCGCCAGTCGGCACGCCCATGCTGGACTGTCATATTTATAGTCGTTCGACAATCTTAGGGAACAGGAGTGAATTGGCATGACAAAAAAATACTTGTTCTTGGTGCGGGAGAAACCGGACTCTCTGTCGTCCGATGGGCAAAAAGTGTGGGTGCTGCAGTGCGACTCGCCGATTCCCGTGACGACCCTCCAGGGCTTGGTCAACTCAAATCCAGTCATCCCGCTGTCGAGTGCATCACCGGTGGTTGGGACCGAAAAATATTTGACGCCGCTATTGGCGACGCCGAACTCATCGTGGCAAGCCCGGGCGTGGCCGTTGCTGGGCCCGCGTGTCACCCGGCCATCGCGCGCGCCGTTGCGGCGGGCAAAAAAATCGTTGGGGACATCGAGCTTTTCGCGTGGCAGCAAATTGAATTAAATGAACGAACAGGACAACGGCCCAAAGTGATTGGCATTACCGGCTCTAACGGAAAATCAACGGTCACCGCGATGGTGGGGGCAATGTGCGCGGCCGCCGGTTTGAAAACCGTCGTGGCCGGCAACATTGGCCTGCCGGTGCTTGATGCTTCGGCGCGTGCGGAGGTTAATACGAATTTGCAAACGCTACCAGACGTGTACGTCCTTGAGCTATCCAGTTTTCAGCTTGAGACAACATCAAGTCTGCAGCTTGACGCTGCGACGATGCTGAATCTTAGCCAGGACCATCTGGATCGTTATTCGTCAATGGACGATTACGCGCGGGCTAAAAAACGCATTTTCAAACACGCTCAACATCAAGTGCTTAACCGCGAAGATGTTGCCAGCATGGTGATGGTCGATGCATCCAAATCATTTGCGACGTTTGGTTTGGATTTTGCGCCGACGGATAGCGATTTTGGTATCGCCAATGGTCATCTGGTTGAAGGCAATGTCGCGCTGATGGCGTTAAACAATATGCCCGTCGCAGGCCTGCATAACGTCGCCAATGCACTCGCGGCAATCGGGCTGTGTCGCGCTATCGGCTGCGAAGCTGCGCAGCTGGTTGAAGGCCTGCGCCACTTCGCCGGCCTGCCGCATCGTCTGGAAAACGTTGGCACGGTCAATGGCGTCACCTTTTACGACGATTCAAAAGGCACCAACGTCGGCTCCACGGTGGCGGCGCTAAACGGCATGATGATGCCGGTCATTCTGATTGCTGGCGGCGACGGCAAGGAGCAGGATTTCTCGCCGCTCGCGGAGCCGATCCGCAAGCGTGCCAAAGCGGTGGTGCTGATCGGCAAGGATGCACGCTCCATCGAGAGCGCAATAACATCCGCGCGTATCGATACGGTTCACGCGTCAACCATGGCCAATGCCGTGGAGAACGCCTATTCAAGGGCATCTTCTGGTGATGCAGTGTTGTTGTCGCCGGCCTGCGCAAGCTTTGATATGTTCAAAAACTATAAGCACCGCGGCGATGTTTTTGCCGAGTGCGTGCAGGCGCTAAAAGCCAGGATGGAGGCCGCGCATGTTGTATAGCCCCGCAGCACCCCGCGCTGAATTGGACCTCTCTATTTTTTGGAGCGTACTGATCCTGCTCGCGGTCGGGCTGGTGATGGTTTACTCATCATCGATTGCAACTGCCGAGGCAGACAAAGCGTGGGGTTTTCAGGCCCACTATTTTTTGGTGCGTCATTCCATTTTTTTAGGCTTGGGATTCGTGGCGGCCTGCATTGCTTTTCAAATTCCGATTGCCACCTGGCAGCGGATGGCACCGTGGTTATTTGTTGCAGGCGCATTTTTGCTGGTGCTGGTGTTGATCCCGGGTATTGGCAAAGATGTAAACGGCAGTCGCCGCTGGATTCGATTGGGCTTTATGACGATGCAGCCCTCTGAAATGATGAAGCTGCTTGCGGTCCTATATGCAGCCGATTACACGGTGCGCAAGGCGGCATTCATGCACGACTTCAAGCGTGGATTTTTACCGATGGCGGGCGTAATGGTTTTCGTCGGCGCGATGCTGTTACGTGAACCTGATTTTGGTGCGCTGGTGGTCATCACCTCAATTACAATGGTCATCCTGTTTTTGGGCGGATTGAACTGGCGGGTGTTTGCGGCGCTAATTATTTGCTTGGCGGTTTCATTCGCAGGTCTGGTTGTCACGTCCCCGTATCGCTGGGAACGCATGAAAGGCTTTATGGATCCGTGGTCGGATCCCTACGGGAAAAGCTATCAGCTCACACACTCGCTAATTGCGTTCGGTCGCGGCGAATGGACGGGGGTGGGCCTGGGTGCCAGCGTCGAAAAACTTTTTTACTTGCCAGAAGCGCATACCGACTTTCTACTTGCCGTGATTGCAGAAGAGTTGGGCTTTGTCGGCGTCGCCATCATCATCGGTTTATTCGCACTCCTCATTCACCGCGCGTTCGCGGTCGGGCGCGAGTCGATGATGCGTGAAAAATATTTCGCCGCATTGGTCGCGCAGGGTATCGGCGTGTGGATTACGGTGCAGGCGTTCATCAACATGGGCGTCAATATGGGGCTGCTGCCCACCAAAGGCTTAACGCTGCCGTTTCTGTCATTTGGCGGCACCGGTCTTTTGGTGAATTGTGTCGCGGTCGCGATTTTATTGCGCATCGATTATGAGAATCGGGCACAAACGCGCCCGTCCACTTCGAAAGTACGCCGCTCATGATAGCGAAAAGAACCGCGCTTATCATGGCCGCAGGCACGGGCGGACACATCTTCCCCGGCATTGCGATTGCGCGCGAACTTGAAAAACAAGGCTTCGCGATTGTGTGGCTGGCGACGCCCTACGGCATGGCGCACAAACTTGTGGCCAGCGCGGGATATCCGATTGAAGTGGTGACGATGGCAGGCGTGCGCAGCAAAGGACTGATGGCGTGGTTGACGCTGCCTTTCAGGCTGTTACGCGCGTTCTGGCAATCGTTCGAAATTATTCGACGCATCAAGCCAAACGTGGTCGTATCCATGGGCGGCTACATTGCATTCCCCGGTGGCGTTATCGCGGCGATGTTGGGCAAGCCGCTGGTGGTGCACGAACCCGGCGCACACGCGGGGCTCACTAGCCGTGCGCTGGCCTTATTTGCAGACCGCGTGCTGGTGGGGTTTCCTCATAGCTTTGATCAAAAGCCGAAAAATGCGATTGCCGCGCTGTTGCCAAAGCCTAAAAATCTGGAATGGCTGGGCACGCCGGTGCGCGATGACATTTTGAAAATTGCGGCGCCTGATGTACGGATAAAAAACCGCATCGGCCCGATTCGTCTGCTGATTGTGGGCGGCAGCTTGGGCGCTTCGACCATGAGTGCGCTGGTGGTGGCGGCACTGAAATTAATGCCAACCGATTCACGGCCTAAGGTCATTCATCAGTCTGGCGAAAAAAATTACGCTGAGTTGGTTGAGCTTTATAAATCATCAAACGTGACAGCCGATGTGCATGCGTTTATTGACGACATGGCGGCGGCATACAGCTGGTGCGATGTGCTGATCTGCCGGTCGGGTGCAATCACGGTGGCCGAAATTGCCGCCGCAGGACTGGCGAGTATTTTGATTCCGCTGCCCTGGTTTGTGGCCGAAGAACAAATGGCGAATGCAAAATTTCTCGCCGATAAAAACGCCGGAATTCTGGTTTCTCAAGCTGAAGAAACCGCCGAAGGGCTTGCACAAAAAATTGCATCCATCACGCGTGCCAAAGCCAGCGAGATGGCGAACCTCGCGCGCGGTTTAGGCAAACCAAACGCGACTGTCGCATGCGCGGCTGCTTGCGCAGCCGCGTCTATTCATCAGGCGCACGCATGAAGCATAAAGTCAAACAGCTCCACTTCATTGGCATCGGCGGCTCTGGCATGTCTGGCATCGCCGAGGTGTTGCTGAGTCTGGGTTATCAAGTCAGCGGCGCTGATTTGTCTGAGAGCGCATCGATAAAACGGCTACGCACACTCGGCGCCAAAATCGTTATCGGCCATGCGGCAAATAATATTGCGGGAGCCGATGTGGTGGTGATTTCGAGCGCGGTCAAAGCCAATAACCCGGAAGTTGTCGCGGCCAAAGCGGCACGTGTGCCGGTGGTGGCGCGCGCGATGATGCTGGCAGAATTAATGCGCTTTAAACAGGGTATTGCGATTGCGGGAACGCATGGTAAAACCACCACAACCAGCCTTATTTCGCATGTGCTTGATACAGCGGGGCTTGATCCAACCTGCGTGATCGGCGGTCGACTAAATTCCATCGGCACCAATGCACGGCTCGGCAAGGGCGAATACTTGGTGGCGGAAGCCGATGAGTCCGATGCTTCGTTTTTGTACTTGAAGCCGATCATGGCCGTGGTCACCAATATCGATCAGGACCACATGGAAACCTATGCGCACGATTTCGCCAAACTGAAATCCGCGTTTGTTGAATTCCTGGAGCATTTGCCGTTTTATGGGCTTGCCGTGCTGTGCGCCGATGACGCAAACCTGCGTGAGATCATGCCGCGCTTGTCGAAGCCGATAATGACCTATGGCTTTAGCGAGCAGGCCGAATTACGCGCGATAAATGTTCGTGCGTCGGGACCAAAAATGCTGTTCACAACGATTCAGCAGCGCGATGGGCGCCTGCTAGACGTTGAGTTGAATCTGCCCGGGATGCACAATGTGCTGAATGCCTTGTCTGCGATTGCGATTGCGCGCGAACTGGGTGTGTCAGATGAAAATATTGCAAAAGCACTCGCAAGCTTTACCGGTGTGGGTCGCCGCTTCCAGCGATATGGCGATGTAAAAATTGCGGCCGGCGGCGCCTACACCTTGGTGGACGACTATGGCCATCATCCGGTTGAGATGGCCGCCACCATTGCCGCAGCACGTGGTGCATGGCCGGAAAGGCGCGTCCTGCTTGCCTTCCAGCCGCATCGCTTCACCCGCACCCGCGATTTGTTTGAAGATTTTGTGCGCGTTCTGTCTACCGTTGATGAGCTGGTACTGGCAGAGGTGTATGCCGCCGGTGAGAGCCCGATTGTTGCCGCCGATGGCCGTGCATTGATGCGCGCGATTCGTGTCGCCGGAAAAATTGAGCCCACCTTTGTTGATACGGCGGAGGAAATTGCGGCTGCCGTAGACAGCCGTGTGCGTGATGGCGATATCGTCATCACCATGGGCGCGGGCTCAGTCAGTGGCGTCGCGCCGCGTCTGGCAAACATCGGAGCCGGTGAATGAATATGGCAGAGCCGATGAAATTTCCTCCTAAAGTTGAGCCAACATTCAAGCCAACACCGCGGGGCGAATTAAAGCTCAACGAACCCATGATGAAGTACGTGTCATGGCGGGCGGGCGGCCAAGCGCAACGTGTTTATAAACCGGCTGATCTTGCCGATTTGCAAACTTTCCTGCCGACCATTGCCGCCGATGAGCCGATTTTATTTGTGGGTTTGGGCAGCAATTTGCTGGTGCGCGGTAATGGCAGCGCTGGCGGATTTGCGGGCACCGTGATTATCACCACGCCGGTGTTGAACGGCTTGGCGTTGGATCCAACTGACGCGACAATCGTGACGGCGGGCGCGGGTGTGCTGTCGCCGCATGTCGCCAAATTTGCAGCCAAAAATCATCTCGCTTCGGCCGAATGGCTGGCGGGCGTTCCGGGGACGGTGGGCGGCGCGTTGGCGATGAATGCGGGCTGCTATGGCACTGAGACATGGGAGCAGGTTGAGAGCGCAACCACGATTGATCGAGCGGGGGTGTTGCACGCGCGAACCAAAGCCGATTTTGATATTGGCTACCGCCATGTTGTGGCGCTCCATAGAGGTGAGGAATGGTTTGTATCCGCGCGCTTTCGTTTTATTCCCGGCGATGCGGTTGTTGCGCAGGCGCGCATTAAAGAGTTGCTCGCCAAACGTATGGCCTCGCAGCCGCTGGATAAACCGAATGCGGGTTCCACATTTCGCAATCCACCGAACGACCATGCGGCGCGCCTGATCGAATCGTGCGGACTGAAAGGCTTCACGATTGGCGGCGCCCAGGTATCCGCAAAGCACGCTAATTTCATAATTAATTTGGGCCATGCAACGGCAAACGATATCGAATCAATGATTGCGCATATGCAAGACACCGTGAAAGCACACACCGGTGTTGAGTTGGTGCGTGAGGTAAAAATTGTGGGAACACCTGAATGACTGATCTTAAAAACGTGGGCAAGGTTGCGGTGTTGATGGGCGGCCCCTCGGCCGAGCGAGAAATTTCACTGCTGTCCGGCAATGGTGTGTTGGCGGCATTGCGCGAAAAGGGTGTTGACGCCTATGCGTTTGATCCGGCGGTACATTCGCTGTTTGATTTGCCGCGTGAAAAATTTGACCGCGTTTTTATCGCGCTGCATGGCCGCTTCGGCGAGGACGGCACAGTCCAGGGCGTGCTTGAAGCCATGAGAATCCCCTACACCGGTAGCGGCGTGATGGCGAGTGCTGTGGCGATGGATAAATGGCGCACCAAGCTTATCTGGGAAGCGGCGGGCATTCCCACGCCGCGCTACCACATCATCCACAAAGATAGCGATTGGCTAAAAATCATCGACGACTTAAAACTGCCAATGATCGTGAAGCCCGCGCGCGAAGGTTCCAGCATTGGCATCACCAAGGTGAGCAGCGTCGCCGACCTGCCTTACGCGTATGAACTCGCGTCGAAGCTTGATCCGCTGGTGATCGCTGAAGAGTTTATTGCGGGTCAGGAATTAACTGCGTCGGTGGTCAATGATGAGGTGCTTTCGCTGATTCGTATCGAAGCGCCCGAAGGCAAATACGACTACGCCAATAAATATTTTAAAGACGTTGTGAAGTATCACTGCCCGTCGGGAATTGATGCTGACATAGAAGCGCGAATTCGCGCAGACACGTTTAAAGCGTTCTGTGTTCTGGGTTGTTCCGGCTGGGGGCGGGCGGATGTGATGTTGCAGCCCAATGGTCGCTATGCATTTTTGGAAATGAATACCTCACCCGGCATGACCAGCCATTCGCTGGTGCCGATGGCGGGGCGTGCGGCGGGTTTAAGTTATGCCGATTTGTGTGTACGCATTTTGGAGGCGGCTTCGCTTAAAAGCTAATCATGGCAAAAGACCAACGTTCCCAATCGTCGACCGACGTCGCGGTGCCATTTTTCCGCCAGCGCATGGTCGTGCTCACCGGAGCATTTTTGGCCATGCTGACGGCAGCAGGGCTGGCATGGATGATGTGGAAATGGTTGCCGGAATGGCCGGTACGCGAAGTGAAATTCAAAGGTGAATTCAAGCAAGTGAATGCAGACGACCTGGCGAAGGTGGCAAATGCGATTGCAAAAACACGGCGCAGCATGTTGCGTGCTGATTTGGACGAAGTGCAAACGGCAGTCAAACAAGTCGCCTGGGTACGCAATGCTGATGTGCGCCGTCAATTGCCTGCCACTCTGGAAATCGTGATTGAAGAGCACACGCCGTATGGGCATTGGCGTGATGTAGCAGGTACCAACGCGGATGTTGAAAATTCATTATCGCCATCTGGTCAAACGCTTATGGTCAATAACTTCGGCGAGGTCTTCAACGCGGGTGCTGCTATAAAAGCTGCTGACGGTAAATGGCTGGAGATGCCCGTATTTGCGGGGCCGCCAGGCACTGGCAGGCAGGTTCTGGCAGGATTCGACCAATTTCGCAAACAGCTTTTGACGGTCGGGCGCGCGCCAAGAGAGCTGCGGCTATCGAGTCGGCGCGCGTGGTGGATGAAGCTCGATAACGGCACCACGCTGGAGCTGGGACGCTCGGATGCGAATGCGCGTCTGGCCCGTTACATCAGCGCCTACAAACAGCTTGCAGCATTGCAGGCAACCAATGCGCACATCGATTTGCGTTATCAAAGTGGCCTAGCGGTGCGAACAGTAATGACGAGCAAATCAAAATGATGCCAAAAGAAAACAGGGAAAAATAATGAATAAACCCCGCGAAATAAAAAACCTGTTGGTCGCGCTCGATATCGGCACCACCAAAATTGTTGCCATTGTCGCCGAGGTTACTCATGAAGGCAGCGTTGAGGTGCTGGGTATTGGTCAGCATCCGTCGAAAGGTTTGAAAAAAGGTGTGGTGGTCAATATTGAAACCACCGTGAACGGCATTCAGCGCGCGCTCGAAGAGGCCGAGCTGATGGCGGATTGCAAAATTCGCGATGTTCTGACGGGTATCGCCGGATCTCACATCAAAAGTTTTAACTCACACGGCATGGTGGCGATTAAAGATAAAGAGGTATCGCAATTTGATGTGGATCGCGTCATTGAGACTGCGCGTGCCGTGAACATCCCAATGGATCAGCAGATTCTGCATATCCTTACGCAGGAATTCATCATCGATGGTCAGGAAGATGTGCGCGAGCCGGTGGGTATGAGTGGCGTGCGGCTGGAAGTAAAAGTTCATATTGTCACGGGTGCGGTGAGTGCTGCGCAAAACATTATGAAATGTGTGCGCCGCTGCGGTTTGGAAGTAAGCGATTTGGTATTGCAGCCGCTTGCCTCCGCGATCGCCGTTTTATCACAGGACGAGAAAGATTTGGGTGTTTGTCTGGTCGATATTGGCGGCGGCACCACCGACATCGCCGTCTTCACCGGCGGCGCGATCCGTCACACCGCCGTGATCCCGATTGCGGGCGATCAAATTACCAACGACATCGCGATGGCGCTGCGCACCCCAACCAAGGACGCGGAAGATATCAAGATGGCGCATGGTTGTGCGTTGCGGCAAATGGCCAGCGTGAACGATGTGATTGAAGTGCCTGGCGTGGGCGAGCGCGAGCCGCGTCAGCTTTCGCGCCAAACCCTAGCCGAAGTCATTGAGCCGCGCGTGGAAGAGCTGTATTCGCTGATTCAGCGCGAGCTGCGGGCGAGCGGATTTGAAGAATTATTGTCGTCCGGCATTGTGCTTACCGGCGGCAGCGCGGCGATGCAGGGCATGGTGGAATTAGGTGAAGAAGTGTTCCACATGCCGGTGCGACTGGGCGTGCCCAACTACTCAGGCGGGTTGTCGGAAGTGGTGCGCAATCCGCGGTTCTCGACTTGTGTGGGGCTGTTGTTATCTGGGCTGGAGCAACGCAAACGCGATGAGCATGTACGCCTGCATTCAACGAATTTCAAGAGCGTGTTTGAGCGCATGGCGAATTGGTTTAAGGGTAACTTCTGATGAAGTTTCGGGGGTAACTTCTAACAAAATTGTGAAGGCGATTGCCAACAAAAAATTCAGGGAAAGTTTTTTAAAAAGTTTTAAAGGGCTATTTTTAATTTGAGTTGTTTTTTATGTTCCACCACAGCAGAGGAGATGCAAAATGATTGAATTGTTAGATACGGAACAACCGGAAGCCATTATCAAGGTGATCGGCGTCGGCGGTTGCGGCGGAAACGCTGTTGACCATATGATTAACCATGGCGTTTCTGGCGTGGAATTTATTTGCGCCAACACGGATGCGCAGGCATTGAAGCGCAATCAAGCCAAAACCGTGATGCAACTTGGCGGCACCACCACCCGCGGGCTCGGCGCAGGTGCCAATCCTGATGTGGGTCGCCAGGCCGCACTGGAAGACCGTGAACGCATCGCCGAGATGATTCAGGGTGCGGACATGCTCTTTATCACCGCAGGCATGGGTGGCGGTACTGGCACGGGTGCTGCACCCATCATCGCCGAAGTGGCGCGCGAAATGGGCGTGCTGACGGTGGCGGTGGTGACCAAGCCATTCGCCTTCGAAGGCAAGCGCATGAAAGCAGCCAACGCGGGCATTGAAGCGCTCAAGCAAAACGTGGACTCACTCATCATCATTCCAAATGACCGGCTGATGGAAGTATTGGGCGAAGATGCGACTTTTGAAGATGGCTTCAAGGCGGCGAACGAAGTACTGCTCGGCGCAGTCGCCGGCATTGCTGAAATTATCAATTGCCCTGGCATCGTGAACGTTGACTTCGCTGACGTGCGTACGGTGATGTCGGAAAACGGCGTCGCGATGATGGGTTCGGCCATGGCCAGCGGCACCGATCGTGCGCAGGTTGCGGCTGAACGCGCCGCCGCGTCGCCGCTGCTCGAAGACGTCAACCTCACTGGCGCACGCGGCGTGCTGGTCAATATTACCGCCAACAAATCGTTAAAGCTGAAGGAAGTTCATGAAGTCATGAACACCATTCGTAGCTTTACCGCTGAAGATGCGACGGTGATTTTTGGTAGCGTGCTCGATGAAGAAATCGGCGATCAACTGCGCGTGACCATCGTGGCTACCGGCTTGGGTGGTAGCGTCTCAAAACGTCAGCCACAAATGGTCTATTCAGCACCGGCCATGCAGCGCACCGGTACTGATGATGCGGTGGGTTCGATGATGTCATCGCCTGCTGGCGCCATCAACTACGCGGACCTGGATACGCCTGCCGTTACGCGTCGTCGTCGCGATGCAACCGTGACCGCAATGCAGCAATCAGGCGTCGAGATGTACGACATTCCGGCGTTTTTGCGCAAGCAAGCGGACTAAATTTGTAGCTGAATTTAGTCGGGAAGAAATCCAGCCCGGGCGAACCTCTGCCGTTCGGGTTGGATGGTTGTCTCCGGCATTTGCGCGATACAAACACTAATATCGACGCGCGTTTACAGCTATACGGGGCTCGCAATGCCGATGAAAAAAAGAGTTTGTATTCACATTTGCTGCGGGGCGTATTTTTACGGTTGCGGCGGTTACTGATACAGTCGGAGTGTGAATCTCGATGTTTTGCGTTATCGATCCCCGTTTTGAATGGAGCCCACGATGAAACGATTTCTCCCCAGCCTACTTGTATTGCTCGTTGCTGCAACATCTAACGTTTTTGCTGCCGAGGGCTTGATAAGCCTGAAAAGTCCTTTGACCGCGAAGGAAACGATGAACCGATTCGAGGAGAACGCCAAACAGCGCGGGCTGATTATTTTCGCGCGTATCGACCATGCGGCAGGTGCGGTCAAGGTTGGCAAGACCCTGCGCCCGACGGAGTTGCTAATATTTGGCAACCCAATGGGCGGCACGCCGCTGATCGAATGCGCGCAGACGGCGGGCATTGATTTGCCGTTAAAGGCGCTGGTATGGGAGGACCCAAAAGGCCAGGTGTGGCTGGGATATAACGATCCTGCCTATCTTGCCAAGCGCCACGGCGCGATCGATTGTCCGGCCGTTGCACCGCTCACCAAGGCGCTCGCTGGATTAGCGGAAGCAACATTGGCGGCGCGATAGCGAGCGGCGCGATTGACAAATCCACAAACGAATTAGCGGATTTGACAAGCTAGCAAGGTCAGGCGTTAACGTCGGCATTCACGTGTGAAGGCTCGATCAAACAATGACCTCTGGCCGCCGGTAGCTGACAATTCAACATCAGTTATTCAAGCCCGCGTTTTGCAAAAAGCGTGCTTGGCAGGCATTCTCCAAAGAAGGTTGCCACGATTCAATCGTCGCGCTCTTTCTTGTTTTTCTTTTCTTTGCCGTGACCCTTGCCTTTTTTGCCTTTATCGCCATCGTCGTCGTGATCGTCGTGTTCGCCGCGATAGCGCGGCGCATAGACATTGTTGTACCAATTGTCCTGCACAAAATAGACTGGCTGACCGCAGGCACTATATTTGCGACAGTGTTTACCCCAGTTTTTTTCATGGCCCGGCGGGACACGCAGATAGAGCGGCTGACTAACCACGCCGACCGGTACCGATTGAATGATTATCGGTTGGGCGTAAATCAGTTGAGGTTGGGGCGCATTGCCGAGGTCAATGCGGCCATAAAAGCCGGGCTGGCCAATGCTTACCGAGACGTTGACGTCGGCAGCCATGGCTGAACCCGCTAAAGTGGCAAATGCAGCGCCGATTAAAAATCGCTTCATATTTTTTACTCCTTTATAACCAGTAGCTATTGAACGTACGAGCACCGACTGGGATGACAGCCGGTCGCTTGCGAGAATGCAGTTTGGCTTGCGTTCCTTACCTTGGGTGTTTCTGGCGACCGCCGTTACCATTCATACTTTAACCCAGCGGTGTTCCGGAGACTAAAAACGAAAAGAGCCTAGGTTTTTATCTGAGCTTTCCGGTATTCGATGATGACCCGTGTGAGATTTTAACCTGCGATCAATGGATTAAAAGTATTCAAAGTGTCGATGCTAATTCTTTCTATTATTTACTGAACAGTTGTACTTCAAAGGCGAATCAGTCGTCATCGCTAAATCCACCGTTCCGGACGAATCTCATTTCGTGCGTGATTCTCGTTGCAAAATGACATAGAAATCACGCAAAATTTACACAGCATGTTGTTTGACGAACGTTGTGGGATAAATGCTTCAAATGCCTCATTGGTCACGGGGTTTGAGTTTTCCGAGGATTAAAAAGAAAAGATTATGATGAACTGAGATCAGGCGTGGTTTTTTAGTTGCCGTGACGTGAAGACCGAGGCGGGGCTCGAGGCCCTAGGCTATTCCGCGGAACTTCCCTAATCTCCGAGTTACCTTTTAGTTAATTGGGGCAGGGCAAGAGGCAAGGTCTGGCCCAATTCTATTCTGCTGTTCAATAGTGTTTGGAAAATTTAATGACGTGTAACTTTTTAGGTGACTGATGTTATTGGGTTCTGGATATTCAAGCGAACAGCATTGAGGCCTGACCCTGTTGGTCCTCACCGCCAACCTAACTGGCTAAACCACCACTACTAGGCCTCGCCACGGGCAACACGTATTGATTTTCCTACCAAGATGGGTTGGCCCGATGATAAAAAACTGGCCACGCAGCGTTTCCTAGCGGCCAGCAACTACCGGGAAATTATTCGGCGGCGGTTCGCGTAATGGCCTGATATCACTGACTGCAAGCTTAGTCTTGCAATCAGTGATAACTGAGGCAGATTTCTACACTTAAAATCGCAAGTGTAAATTTTGAAACTTAACCTGACGGTACCCTTGCATCGGTGCTCCGGAAAACGTTTTCAAGACTTATGGCTTAAAATTACCATCGCTACGTGCTTGTATCCCCGATGCGCAGCTCGTAAACTCGCGGTTGCCACTGGTGCTGGTTTGATTGCTTTCCCACACCGCCGTACTGCCGTTCCATTTGACGTATTTGTACTGGATGGCGGTGCTAGCCGGTAGGGTCACCGTGCCTGTCCATGGCACGTTGGCACCTGAGCCCTGGATGGTGAGTATGAAGCCGTTGGCGGGTGTCCAGTTGCCAATTGCAGTTTGATTGCCGACGACATAGATGTTTTGCCCCAGTGACGTGTTGGCGTTGGCGATGGTAAAGGTTACGGCACAGCCAGCGGAGACAACGCCAGACATTTTTTGACTGGTGTAAATGGCGACTGCCGGTGCGGTTGAGCCACCGTCGGCAGGGACCGTGATGCTCGCATTGCCGCTGGTATTGACGACGACAGTACCGCCCGTACAGCCATTACCTGCTGCATTGAGATTGCCGTTGATGACATTGCAATAGGTGCCGGCTGACAAATTGGTATAGAAGGTATTCGCCCAAGCGGTATTGGTGTTATTCAAGGCGATAAATCCAACGGTGCCGCGGCTAAACGCCACTTGATTGGTATTGCCGGTTGTCCAATTAGTTTGCGCTTGGCCGACCGAGGCGGCACGGAATTTCACCATATTGGAAATGTCCTGCCAGCGATGAATGAAATCCCAATTCACGTTGATTTGCGCGACACCATTGACGTAGGGACTGGCTGTCGGGCGGTCATCATTGGTGTTGGTAAAGCGGAAGCCCGATTGAACCTGTGCTTCGGCGTAGCCTTGTGCAAGCATGAAGATGGTAGCCAAATCGTAGCGCTTGGTGCCCTGCGTATCGTTGGGCACGGTACCGGTGTAGTTGCTGGCATTTAAAGAGCCGCCATTACGCTCGGTGTCCCAGTTGTTGATAAAGATGGTCGCGTTTTGCGGCTGGATGAAACCCCATGTTCCACCCCAGTTTCCCCACGTGCCCATCACGGTTGGAATCGAGGAGAGGCTCAAACCATTATTACCACGGAAAATATCACGCATGGCAGACGGGAATTGAAATTCATTCAAGGTGCCAATCGGAAAGTAATCTGAGCGTGTCACCTCACCGTCGTTAATAATTTCCTGTGTAATCCAAATGTTTTCGCTCGCATTGGTTTGGGGGTGCGTGGTTTTAACCGTATTAAAAATAGCTTGCAAGGCGCTTGCCTGCATATGTTTGGCGGCATCAATACGGAAGCCATCTACACCCATTGTTAGCAGAGTATTCAGATAATTGACGACTTGGCCCTGCACATAGGCGCTCTCGGTTGCCAGATCCGGCAAGCCACCTAGTCGACAGTGTTGCACATTGTATTGTCCGGCAGGAGAGTTGTAATCGGCGCTTTGAATATCGCAAAGTGCGTGAAAATCGTTGTTGCTAAAGTAGGGATAGGTGAGAGTTGCTGCATTCCAAGTGGAACCATCCGTAGCCGTGCCGCTGCCATCGGCCAATTGATTGACCACGATATCGGCATAGACGCGTACGCCGACGGAATGGCAGGTGTTAATCATGGTTTGCAATTGCGCGGCGTTGCCCATGCGACTAGTGAGATTGGTGTAGTTAACCGGCTGATAAACGCCCCACCAGCCATTGGCGTTTTTAGAAGCACCGGGTGGGGAAATTTGTACACCGCCATAACCCTTCGGGCCAAGCCATTGAGTGCATTCAGAGGCAATATCGTTCCAGCTCCACTCGAACAACTGAACAGATGTATCTCGTGCATTAAATGTTGCCGCGTTTGCCAAAGATGAAAACAAAACAGCAAGTAGCATGTTGATCGCCATGCTAGTGACGGCGATCCAAGACTGCCAACGGGTGTGCGATGCTGACTGTACGCTGTTAATTCTCGCTATCATTGCTCTCTCCTGATCGTTTTTGTAAAGTATTTATAAATGCCATCAAAAAATAATTGGGGTATCTGAAGATGTAGTTATACTACTTTTACAAGATTTGGAGCATATTTTTAAAATTATAAATATTGCTGCAATGCAACAATATTTATATATTAGAACATGTGTTTACATTCTTCATAACTCTCGAAAGCATGCCACATTAGCTTAAAGTAGCACCTTTTCTGCCCAAGATTTTTGTGTTTCAATGGGTAAAGTAATTTGTAGAAAAAATACATATAGGCCAAATAGTATGCCTTTCCTCACGCCTTCTGAAGCAACCGCAAAGGAGTCTTCATAAGGCCAGCTTGAGAACAGGAGTATTACGCGGCTATTTCAAAACAGTAGTTGTCCCCGCTGTCAAACAGCGTCCGATAGTTTCCACCCTGTTATGTAACCATCCAGTATTTTGCCGGGGGTATTTGGCGTGTTTTATATGGTCATCATCGACGAGATTTGCAAATCGCATTCAATTTAGAAGCAATCGGCCTCTGCCATTTCCCGCGAGATGCAGATTTCTCGGCCCACAGCGCGCAAGTACGTCAACATGGTGGATGAGCCTTTATATGAGCGGGTTCAGCGGTCCTCACCGAAGCTGTGTGACTTTGCCGATCAGCTCAAGCAATGGCTGGGAGAAGAGGCCAAACTGGCGCGGCCATGGCGACGTTCTACCCCGCGCCTCTTTGAAGGCGTGCAGGAAATTGGCTTCGGTGGTGCCTATGACAGTGTGCAACGCTGGAAGGCTCATCACCATGGGCCCAAGCTGACGGAAGCCTTGGTAGCGTTGCTGTTCGTGGCGGACGATGCCTGCCTATTAAACTGAAGCCACCAGCAAGTCGAACTGGGCGGCGTCCTGCAAACCATTAAGCTCGCCCACTTCCGGATGGCCTGTTGTCACCGACCGAAAATTATCCCACTGGGGGTGCAGCGTAAAACTTGGACTACTTACAGCTTGTTCATGTACTCATTCGAAGGCCGCATTGAGCTGTTTGGATTTTTGCCAAAAACGGAGCTAGCAAACGCTAGGCCGGCTAGTAATTGTAGTGGTCAAGTAATTTCAGACAGTTTGATAGATTTTTTTGATGTCGATTCACGCTCGAAAGCGTTGGGTGACATGTTGCCCAGTGTTGAGTGCAGCCTGATGTTGTTGTAAAAGCCCACCATGTAGTCAGCGATATCGTTTATAGCTTCTGCGTGATTGGCATAGTCCTTTTGCCAAACTCGCTCCATCTTCAGATTCAAGAAGAAGCGCTCCATGACGGCGTTGTCCCAGCAGTTGCCTTTGCGGCTCATGCTGCCCACCAAGCCATGCTTGGTCAGTAGCGCCTGATGCTCAGCGCTGGCGTATTGCGTGCCCCGGTCTGAATGCACGATCAGCCCTGGCGCTGGATTTCTTTGAACGATCGCCATCTGCAAAGCCGCACATACCAAGCCAGCAGGCATCCCCGGACTCATCGCCCAGCCCACCATCTTGCGAGAGTGCAAGTCCAGCACGGCTGCCAGGTAAAGCCAACCGCTTCGCGTGCGGATGTAGGTGATGTCGCAAACCCATGCCTGATTGGGCAAGACTTGCTCGAACTGCCGGTTGAGCGCATTGTCCGAAACGGCCATGGTGTGCTTGCTGTCAGTGGTGTGGGCAAACTTGCGCCGCCACACAGGCCGCAAACCATTAATCTGCATCAAGGTGCGTACCCGGTGGCGACCCATGGCCAAACCACGCTCGGCCATCGCCGTTCGAAGTCTACGGCTGCCGTAGGCTTTATGGCTGGCGGCGAAGGCGGCTTTGAGGTGGACACTGGCGGCGCACACCGCAGGCGCGGCCAAGCGTTGCGCGTGCG
>ENA-OFCI01000023-OFCI01000023.1-metagenomes-genome-assembly--contig:-NODE-23-length-96032-cov-6.098711_pt1 | contig 96032 bp, 90 predicted proteins | sample MGYA00153391_OFCI01 | MGnify analysis MGYA00153391
ATCCTGGCGGCTCGGCACGAGTTGTATGTGCACGCCCGCGAACGTCATCCGGCGCGCTGGTCGGGCACCACGCGCAACTGGTCGCCCGTCGGACCGGTGGCTCTCAACCCCGAACGCGACTCGATCATCAAGATGCATTCGCGAACATCAGAAATACAGCCGCTGGCTGCATGAATGAGGCGACAACTACCTTGACACGCGCCGGTGTCCGTGGGGACCGTCGCGCACAGCGAGCCAGCCCGCCTCCGTGACGTGTACGTCAATTGGATCGAAAGCGATATGGACATCACCGCTCTCAAAGTTCACGGCGATCATTGCTGATCGAGCTGCGGCGGCCATGCTTGAAGTCCGATTTAGTTTCTTGATAGAACACAGGCTACCCGATCGCCAAGAACAATCAGGGGGACTGTCGTGTGCGGCCTGACGCGTGGACCGACCGGTCCAAGTGCCCTGACTCTGCCTTTGCCGGCGCTGTCGGTAAGTACGTCTCTACGAACAACGACCCACGCTGAATGCGAGCGGTGGGCGCTGTCTAAAAATCGAGGCGTTCCAATTGATGCAGGTTCTGCGCATCAAGGCGGACTGATCCGCCTCACAGCAGCCCCGCACGCTTGACCGCGCGGTAGCGGTTGACGAGTTGCGCTGGCAATTGCGCCGGTTCGACGTCGATCAACAACCCGTCGCGCGTGGCGAGGCGCGCGAACGCGTCGCGGCGCGATTGCGCGAACAGGTGCGCGCCGGCGATCTCGACCGCATTGGCGTCGACGCTGGTGCCGCCATCTGATCCACGCCCGAGAGGTTGCTCGGCCAGCTCGCGCAGCACCCGTTCGCGCAGGCTCGCGAGCAACACCAAATGCTTCGAGCGCATCAAGCGCAGGGCCGGCGCGATCTCGGCGCTGTCTTCGTCGCGGAAGTTCGTCAGCACCACGATCAGCGCGCGCTTGCGCTGCACGCGCATCAGCTCGGCGGCGGCGGTGAGGTAGTCGGAGTGGGTGGCGCGCGGCTCGATGTCGTAGATCGCCGCGATCAGCGCGTTGAGCGACGCGTGGCCCTTGCGCGGCGCGAAATGGCGCGCGTCGGCCGGGTCGGTGCCGAAGGTCATCACGCCGACCGAGTCGCCTTCCTTCAACGCCACGTGCGCGAGCAACATCAGCGCGTTCAGCGCTTCGTCGAAGTGGCTGCCGCCGCCGCGGGTCGTGGCACTTTCATCGGCGCGCATGCGGCGGCCGCAGTCGAGCAGGAACAGCACGGTCTGGTCGCGTTCGTCCTGGTATTCGCGCACGATCGGGCGCTTGTGGCGCAGCGTGGCCTTCCAGTCGATGTGACGAATGGAGGCGCCGGGTTTGTAGTCGGCGAGCTGCTTGAAATCGGTACCGCCGCCGCGCTGCGGTGCGGCCTTGATGCCGATTTCGGCGAGCCGGTTGTCGCTCGCGAGCCAGGCGTAGCGAGCGACCGCGGCGAAGTTCGGGTAGACGTGCAGCGACTCGCGCTCGCCAGCCTTCAGCAGCAACTCGCAGGTGCCGAGAATCGTGCGCACGCGCAGGTCGGCCGGGTCGAATTGCACCGGACCGCGGCGCCGCGGCGTCACCTGGTATGTGATGTCGAGCCGGGCCTGCGCCGGCACGCGCATCAGCTGCGGCAGGCCGACGAAATCGAGGCTGGGGTCGACGTGGTCGAACAATGCCACGCGCCATGCGCGCGCGCCTTCGTTGACGAGCGAGCCGGTGAGGGTGCGCGGCACGCCGATCGCGAACGCAGCTGGCAGGCGGCGCTGCCATTGCAGCGGCGCGCGCTTCCACGCGACGAAGCTCCAGGCCAGGTCGATGAGCGTGACGACCAGCAACGCCGATGCGAAAATCGACACGCCCGACGCCATCCACGCCAGCGGCACGCGCGCCACCAGCGCGATCGCACACGCGAGCGCGAATGCGGCGAGCGCCCACACGCTCGCGCGCGACGGCAGGATGTTCAGGCGCATCGGTCAGGCAAGGCGCATCACAGCCGTGGCGCCTCGACGCTGCCGAGCAGCGCCGTCAACAACTCGTCGACCTTGCGGCCTTCGAGCTGCGCGTCGGGCGAAAGCAGCACGCGGTGGCGCAGCACCGGCAGCGCGTACTGCTTGATGTCGTCGGGCGTGACGAAGTCGCGCGCGTTCAGCAGCGCCGCGGCGCGCGCCGCGCGCACCAGCGCGATCGCCGCGCGCGAGCCGGCGCCGACCGCCAGACCATTCCAGTCACGCGTGGCGCGCGTGATGCGCACCGCGTAGTCGACCACCTTGTCGTCGACGCGCACGTAAGCCGCCATCTTCTGCAGTGACAGCACCGCGCGCGCGTCGAGCCGCGGCTGCACGGCCGCGAGTGGCAGCTGGTCGCCGGCCTGCTGCAAGGTGGTGAGCTTGACGACCGCGGCCTCCTCTTCGAGCGACGGGTAGCCGACCTCGATCTTGAACAAGAAGCGGTCGAGCTGCGCTTCGGGCAGCGGGTAGGTGCCTTCGGTCTCGAGCGGGTTTTGCGTGGCAAGCACCATGAAGGGTTTGTCGAGCAGCAGTGTCCGGCCTTCGATCGTGACCTGGTACTCCTGCATCACTTCGAGCAGCGCGCTTTGCGTCTTGGCCGGCGCGCGGTTGATCTCGTCGGCGATCAGCAAATTTGTGAACACCGGGCCGCGGCGCACGCGCAGGGCGTTGAAGTCAACCGCGCCGGCCGCGTTCGCGTCGAGCACGGTGTGGCCGGTGATGTCGGAGGGCATCAGGTCGGGCGTGAACTGAATGCGCGCGCAGGCCAGCGAGAGTGATTTGGCGAGTGCCCGTGCGAGCAGCGTCTTGCCCAGGCCGGGCACGCCTTCGATCAGCACGTGGCCGGAGGCGACGAGCGCGATCAGCGTCTGGTCGACCACCGCGCGCTGGCCGACCACGGCCTTGCTCACTTCGTCGCGCAGTGTGCCGAGCACGGCGGCGGCGCGTGCGATGTCGTCGGGGTTGAGTTGCATCGGGTCTTTCGTTGTCAGCGGGGTTTGGGCGGGGTGGCGGATGCATCGGCGAACGCGTCGGCGGATTGGCGCGCGGCGTCGCGCAGTCGGCGCCGCGCGGTCTCCAGCACCGCGAGCGCGGCGGCCGGGTGGTGCGTGGGCGTGGCGTTCAGTGAGGAGTTCATCGCGTGCGCGAGGGTGTGCGGGTCCATGCCCGTCAGCGCGGCGATGGCTTGGGCGTGCTGGCCGGTGGTCATCGTCTCGAAGCCGCGAATGCGCGGTGTGGCCGCGTCGCTCAACGCGCGCATCTGCGCGGCATGCAGCGCAGGGCTGCCGCGGTGCGCGATGAAGTGGGCGGTGCCGCGAATTTGCTCGCGCATCGAGCGCCGTGCCATCGGCGCGGTCGCAACCAGCGGGCCGAAGCGGCAGGCGCCGCGCCACAGCGCGAAGGCGAGAGCGGCCGCGCCGAGCAGCACGGCCGGCGCACCGCGCTGCCACAAGAAAACGAGCAGCGGCGGCCGCGCTTCGTCGCGCACGATCCACACCGTCTGGCCGGGCCGCAATTGCAGCGTGGCCACAGCGATCAACGCGTTGTCGTGTTCGGTGAGTTCGGTGTTGTCGAACGGCGGGTTGGCGCCGATCACCGTCACGCTGCCGCGCCCGAGCGGCACGCGCACGATCACCGGGCCGCGCGGGCCGTCGAGCGCCCAGCTCGGCGCTACGTTGGCGTGCAGTGCGTTGCCGGTGAACATGCAGGTGGCGTAGCCGCGCGCGACGCCGAACGCTGGCGTCACGCCGGTGGGCTCGTTGATGCCGGGGCAACGCGGCGGTGGCGGCGCCGCACTGAGCTGCGACCGGGCCGGCGGCTTCGCGTCGGCGACATCGTCTTCGTCGCTTCGAATCGATGCCGGCGCGGATGCTGCCGAGGCGGCCGACGCTGCGCTGGCCGGCGCTTTCGCTTGGCGCTTCTCGACGATCGGCACCCAGTCGAGGCCGCCGTGCGCGCGCCCGAAAGAGGGCACGACGAGCTGCCCCCCGGCCTCGACCCACTGCCGCAGCGCCACTTCGCGCCCGGCGAAAATGCTCCAGTTCAACGAACTCAGCAGCAGCGTTGCGCCGGGTGGGGGCAACGTGTCGAGGTCGGTCGGTGTGGCCACAGTCGCGCCGAGCTTGGCGATGACCTGCTTCAGCCGCAGGTCGGGGTCGCGGCGCAGTTCGGCGCTCGGCGGGTCGCTCACTTCCTCGTCGACCCACTCGGTGTGGCGCGCGAACCAGATGCCGGCCGCCAACAGCACGGCCGCGGTGATCATCAATATGCCATGTTCGCGCGTTAGTTTCATGCCGCGGCCTGCGCAGGTGGCAGTGCGCTGCCGTCGCGCGCGTGCGCAGCGGAATGGGCCTTGAAGTGGGCATCGAACTGCGTGCACAGCGCTTCGATGCTCGCGGCCTCGGCGCTGCGGCCGGCATAGACCTCGCTCTGCCAGGCGCGCACGAGCCGCTCGAAATACGCGCCGCCCTCGGGGGCCAGCACGCGCTGCGCGAGACCCAGGCACTCGCCCTCGGTGCTCGCCGCGCGGATCGCGACGCCATGGTCGTGTACCAGCTTCGAGAGCGCGCCGCGATAGAGCAGCGAGAGGGCGGCCCGGGGCTCACCTCGCTGCAGCAGTGCGCGCGCCGCCGAGGCGATGTCGTCGGGCAGGCTTTCAGGGCGGATGTCGAGGTCGTTGACGTGGCTGGGGCGCAGCGCCGCGCGTGCCATCGCGTCGCCCGCCGTGACGCGGGCCCAGCGCCACGCGAACACCAGGAACACCGCGACCGCGACTGCGCCCAGCACCCAGGCCAGCCCGCGCCCACCTTCCGCGAGCCAGCGCGCGAGGTTGCGCAGCCAGCCCGGTGTCTTGCCTGGCGGTGGCTTCGAGGCAGCATCGTCGATCCAGCGCAAGCGCTTCTCGGTATGGCGGTTCGCGAACGCCGGGTCGCCGCGCATGTCGGCGACGATGCCGCGGACTTGTTCGACGGTGACGGGTGCGGATGCGGCTGAGGATTTGGCAGGCTCGTCGGCCCGAACGATGGGCGCCATCAGCACCAGGGCCAACAACAAGGCCGTGTAGCTCCCTCGCCACTCCGGCAAGAGCAGAGATTGTTTGCTCCCCCGCCCTTCTGGGGTGAGGTGCCGCGCGCGGCACAGACTCGCTTCGCGCACCCTCACCCCAACCCTCTCCCTGAGGAAGAAGGAGTCAGGACTCCTCAGTCCGTTAACCCGCGAACGCAAGCCGAAACTCCTGCTCGACATCCCAGGCTTCGAGCTCGACCCGGCGGTTCAGGTACATCGCGAAACCGGCGCCGACGTAGAACGGCTCCAGCAGCAGCACGGCGGCGGCGTAGAGGGCGGCGATGAGCATCGAGGCCGCCGGCCCCTCGCCCGTGAACAGCGCGCCCCAAGCCGACGAGCGCGCGTCTTCGGGCACGAACAGCACCGCGAAAATCATCGCGCCGACCAGCAGCAGCACCTCGAAATGCGCGAAGACCAGGTGCATGCCCATGGCCGCGCCGCGCTTGCCGCGCAGCAACTGCTGGCGTCGTGCGCGCCATGCGCCGCCGCGTTGGCCTTCGAGCTGCAAGGCAGGCTGGGTGTAGGCGCGCCATGGCGAGAGCCGGCGCGTCGTCAGCGTCGTCGGCAGCCGCTGCCACCACACGCTGCGCTGTGCGGCCCACACGTCGGCCAAGCGCGTCTTCGTTCCGAACACGGCGCGCGAAAGCACGAACAGCAGCGTGCGGTCGAGCCACGGCTTGAGCCAGAAAATGATCAGCGCTGGCAGCCAGGTGGCGACCGCGCCGCTGGCGAGCGCGATCATCGCGACGATCAGGTAGACCGGCGCGAAGCTCGCCCACACCGAGCGCGCATTCGCCTGCACCAGGCGGATGCCGAGGTCGATCGCCTCGCTCATCGAACGCGGCCGCAGGTGGAGCGCGATCGCGTCAACCTGCACGCTGCACCCCGCGGGCTCGACCCTGCCACCCGAGGTACGCGATCACGAGCGCCCAGCACACCCCACCGACACCGAATTTCACGCCGGGCGGCACCCAGATCGCCGACGACCAGAAAGCCTCGATGCCCGCCGCGATCAGCAGCATCGCGACCACGCCGTACACCAGCACCGCCGCCTCTGCCGCCGCGAGTTCGAGGGCGGCGCGGCGCGTGCGCCGGCCGGGTGCGAGCAGCGCGTGGCCGAGCCGCAGCCCGGCCGCACCCGAGAGTGCGATCGCGGTCAGCTCGAACGCGCCGTGCGTGATGACGAACGAGTAAAAGGTTTCGCCGTGACCGCGCGCGGTGAGGTAACCCGCGAGGCTGCCGGCGACGACGCCGTTGTAGGCGAGGAAGAACAGGCTGCCGAGGCCCACGAAAATGCCGCCCGCGAAGCACTGGAACGCGATGCCGATGTTGTTCTTGATGTAGAAGCCGAACATCATCCAGTCGGTCGCCGCGCCACGGTCGCGGCCGATGCTTTTGGACTCGGGGCCGTACATCGCCTCGTAACCGCGCACCGTGCCGGCGTCGTGCATCGTCAGGATGAAGCCGGGGTCGAAATACGTCGCGATGCCGAGCAGCACCAGCGGCAGGCCGAACACCAGGCTGGCGACCAGCACGTAGCGCCGATGCGCCCGCACCGATTGCGGAAAGTCGATCAAGAACAGCCGCGCGAGCCGCGCCGCGCCGTAGTCGCTGCGGCGGTAGATCAGCTCGTGGGCGCGCTGAGTGAGCGCGCTCAGGCGCGCGGTCAGGTGCGCAGGGTAGGCACGTGCACGCGCGAGTGCGAGGTGCTCGCAAGTGGCGCGGTAGAGCAGCGCGAGGCGCGCTGCATCGGGCGGTGCGGCGGGCTCGGCGGGTGCGTCTGCGGGTGGGCGTTTGAGCCAGCGCCGCGGCCTGGCCCTGCGACCGTCGAGCGCGGCTTCGAGTTCGTCCCACACCGGCGCATAGCCGGTCTCGAACTGCAGTGGCGTCATCTGCGGCCGACCAGCCATTGGGCGATGCCGAGCAGGCGTCGGGTCGCGCGTTCAGGGCTGGTTTCACGCTGACCCGCGGTGCCGACGATCGGCCCGGCGAGCAGCGCGAGTTCACCGAGCCGGGCTTCGGTCAGCCGCGTGGCGCGGCCGGCCCAGGCGATGACCGCGGCTTGCTCGCGGGTCGAGAGCGCACGCGGCGGCGCGAGCGGTTCGGCGGGCCCGAGCGGGCCATGCAGCGTGGCGGCGTTCGCATGCACGACGAGCGTGCCGGCGGCGAGGTCACCGAGGCGTTTGAAGTCGGGCCGCAGCAGCACCATCAGCCCGCCGAAGCCGTAGAGCACCGGCAAAAAATCTGCCGCGCGAAGCAGGTTGCGCACCAGCGACGCAGCCGGCGTGACCGGCAGGCCCGAGTCCATCACCACCCGCAGCCCGAGTGCGCGTTTGCCCGGCGTGGCCGCGCCCGGCAACAGCTCGAACAGCACCGGGTAGAACCATTCGAGCAGGAAGAACAGGATCAGAAAGATGCCGGAACCGAAGCGCGACATTGCCGCCAGCACACTCGCTGCCGCGACCAGAATCGCGAAGCGAACCGCACCATCGATCGCGAACGCATAGCCACGCGCGACCAGCCCGGCCGGGCGCAATTCGAGCGCGATGCCTTCGGGTGTCTCGGCGGTGTAGACGGTGTCCAACGTGGCACCGAGCGCGGCGCTCACTGCCATCAGCGAGTGCCGATGCTCAGGCTTTGACGACGATCGTGTCGGCGATGTTGTCGTGCAAGCATTTGCGCGAATCGCGGAAGATCATCAGGCAGTCGGCCAGCCCGTAGATCGCGCCGACGAACGGGATCACCAGCAGCACCCAGCCGAGAAAGTAACGCAGGCCGAGCAAGCGCCCGAGCGAGGCGCGCTCGCCGTTGCTGCGCAAGATGCGCAGGCCGAGCAGCCTCTTGCCGATGGTCTGGCCCTGCGTGGCGAGCAGGTAGCCGTGCAGCACGATGAACAGCACGACGCTGATCACGATCTGCAGCGCGAACACGCCAGCCAAGCCACTGACACTGGAGTCGCTCGACGTGTTGTTCGGCAACAGCGCCGAGAACATCGTGAAGGCGATCGCGTAGTAGGCCGCGCCTTGGATGATGCCGTCGATGATCACCGAGCCGAGTCGCGCGCCACGGCCGCCGAGCGGTTGTGCACCGGCCTGCGGGATGTCGGCGACATGCGCGGTCGGTGCGGCAAACGGGTTGTTGTCAGGGGCTGTGTTCATGCGTCCTCCGCTTTCATGCGCTTACAGAGCGCGGATCGTAGTCGAGCGCCAAACTGCGACACCCGACGCGGCGCCACGAGCACCGTCATGAAATCACGCGGCCATCACATGCCGACATCGTCGATCTCACGGTACAGGTCGCGCAGCCACATCTTCACGCGCTGGCGGTCCATCAGGCCGAGACCGCCGCTGTGCGGCTCTTGTGGGTTCTTGGCTTTCCAGAAGCTGCTGCTGCCGGCGTCGATCTTCTGGATCACGCCTTCGTGCAGCTTCTTGATCGAGACGATCTTGGCGCCGAGATCGAGCGCGCGCTGTTGCTGACCCGATTGTTCGAGCACCGTGAAGTCGTTGCCGCGCACTTGGTTGCGCACCAGCACGTACTTCAGGCCGGTGCCGAAACGGTCGAGCAGTTTGGTCAGCAGATCGACCGAATCCTTGCCCGAATCCATCACATGCCAGTAGTGGATCGTCATGCCCATTTCTTCGGCCATGTTGATCACGCCAGCGTCGTCCATCCACTTCACCAGCGGCTCGTGCGTTTGCGCCGCCAGGTCGACCAAAATGCAGCGCTCCGGCTGCTCGGAGGCGGCCTCGACGATCACGTCGAGCGCCTCGTAGCGGTCCATTACCACCGGCGAGGCGTAGCCCGAATAAAAGCGCATCAGCGCGCCGTGCGATCGATCGGTGTCGAAGCCGAGGAACGGGATGTTCTTGTCGATCATGTACTGCGCCAACACGCGCGCTGTCAGCGATTTACCGACCCCGCCTTTTTCGCCGCCGATGAAGTGGATGTGCGCCATGCGGGCCTCTCGATTGGGTGAAGGTTCGACGCTGCGCCGACCGCGCGCCGATCCAGCTGGACTTTAACCGCCCGCTCCGGCAGCCGCGACGAGTTGCTGTCACTCGACCGTCATGCCCGTGTCACGCGGCATTCACGATGCGCTTCTAAGCTCCTCCTTGCATTTACGAAGGAACAACAATGCGTTTGAAGAATCTGGCTGCCGCTGCGGCCGCCGTGTTGCTGGCCGCGGGCTGCGGTTCGTCGGATGACGACACCCCTGCGGCGCCTGCGGTGACGCCGAAGAACGTCATCTTCTTCCTCGGCGACGGCTACGGCATCGTGCCGATGACCGCCGCGCGCATCTACGCCGCCGGCGAAGACGGTGAGCTGACGATGGACACCTTCCCCGAGACTGCGTTCGTCAAGACCTATTCGCTCGACGCGCAGGTGACCGACAGCGCGCCCTCGATGGCCGCCTACATGACCGGCGTCAAGACCCGCAACGAAGTGCTGGGCATGAACGGCGACACGCTCGCCGTCGCGCCGGGCAAAGACGCGACGACCGGCGTCAGCAACGCGGTCAACAACTGCCCGACCACCGGCAACGGCGCCGCATCGACCACGCTGCTCGAACTCGCGATTGCCGCGGGCCGCGCCACCGGCGTGGTCTCGACCGCTCGGCTGACGCACGCGACGCCGGGTGCGACTTATGCGCACGTCTGTCATCGCAACACCGAATACGAGATCGCGCGCCAGGCCGTGCCGGGCGGTGACGGATTCAACGCCGCGCTCGGCACGGGCGTCGACGTGCTGATGGGCGGCATCAGCCAATACTGGCGCCCGTACAACGCGACCACGAACCCCGCGGGCCGCCCCGACGGACGTGACCTCGTCGCCGAACTCCAAGCCAAGGGCTACACCTTCGTCAGCGACCTGACCACGTTCAACGCGGCACCGACCGTCGCGGGCACCAAGGTTATCGGCCTGTACGACTTCGCCAAAACCGAAGGCCACATGTCGTACGAACTCGACCGCGACCCGGCGAAGGAGCCGAGCTTGGCCGAGATGACGACCAAGTCGATCGACATCCTCGCCAACCGCGACAAGGGTTACTTTTTGATGGTCGAAGGTGGGCGCATCGATCATGCGCTGCACGGCACGAACGCAGCGCGCGCGCTGGCCGACGCCAAGGCATTCGACGACGCAATCAAGGCAGCAACCGCAAAGGTCAAGCTGACCGACCCGGAGATGAAGAACACGCTGATCGTCGTTACGGCCGATCACGATCACACGATGGTCATGAACGGCTACGCCGCGCTTACCGGCAAAACTACCGCGACCAATCCCGGCATCCTCGGCTTGTTGCGCGACTACGCGGCACCGACCACGCCCGCCCTCGACGCCGATGGCAAACCGTTCACGACACTCGCTTTCGGCACCGGGGAAAACCGCCTCGCCGGCAGCCGCAGCTTGATGACTGCGCTGACGGATGCCGTCGTCGGCGACAAAAACTACCACCAAGAGGCGGTCATCCAGATGGGCATCGGCGGCGAGACCCACGGCGGAGCCGATGTGTTTCTCGCGGCGATGGGTTTGGGTGCTGACACCTTCCACGGCATGCTCGACAACACCGACGTGTTCAAGCTCGTTCGCACCGCAGCCGGCCTTTGAACTGCGACGCTCCCGGAGTCAACCTCATGAAAAATTTCAACGCACTGGCTGCTGCGGCGGCTTTCTCGCTCGGCCTCTCGGCGCTGGCGTCTTCGGCCCTCGCGGCCGGCGAAGCCAAGAACGTGATCTTTTTGCTCGGCGACGGCATGGGCCCGGTCACGACCACCGCCACGCGCATCAAGTACCTCGGCGAGAGCGGCGCGCTCGCGATGGACAAGCTGCCGTACACCGCACGCGTCAAAACGTTCTCGAAAGACGGCCAGACGACCGACAGTGCGCCGTCGATGGCGGCCTACATGACGGGTGTGAAGACCCGCAACGAAACGCTCAGCCTGGACGGCACGACGGTTGCAGTCGCACCTGGCACCGACCCGATCACGCGGGTGCCGAATTCGGTCAACAACTGCCCGGCGACCGGCAACGGCGTCGCCTCGGCCACGTTGCTCGAACTGGCGATCGCCAAGGGCAAGGCGACCGGTGTGGTCACGACCGCACGCCTCACCCACGCCACGCCTGCCGCGACCTACGCGCATGTGTGCCACCGCAACGCCGAGTACGAAATAGCGCGCCAGGCCGTGATCGGCGGCGCTGGCTACAACGCGGCGCTCGGCACCGGCGTGAACGTGATGCTCGGCGGCATCAGCCAGTACTGGCGCCCCTACAACGCCACGACCGCACCACGCGGGCGGCCCGATGGCCGCGATCTGGTGGCGGAGCTCCAGACAAAGGGCTACACCTTTGTCACCGATCTGCCGGGCTTGACCGCAGCACCGGTGGCGGCTGGCACCCGGCTGATCGGCTTGTACGACTTCGCGGCGGCCGAAGGCCACATGTCGTATGAGCTCGACCGGGATCCGGTCAAAGAACCGAGCCTGGCGCAGATGGCAACGAAAGCGGTCGACATCCTGTCGAAGAACTCGACCGGCTTCTTCCTGATGGTCGAGGGCGGCCGGATCGACCACGCGCTGCATGGCACCAATGCCGCCCGCGCGCTGGCCGACACCAAAGCGTTCGACGACGCCATCCAGGCCGTGATCGACAAGGTCAAGACCTTCGACCCGAATTTGACCGACACGCTGATCGTCGTCACCGCGGATCACGACCACGGCATGGCCTTCAACGGTTACGGCAAACGCGGCACCGACATCCTCGGCCCGACCATCAACTACGCGACCGGCGTGGCCAGCAAAGACGCGAACGGCGTGACCTACTCGACCCTCGTGTTCGGGAACGGCTCGAATCGCCCGGACGTGCGCGTCGATATCGACCCGACCGTGATGGCCGGCAAAAACTACCTGCAGGAGGTAGGCACCCGTCGCGGCGGGCCTGGCACCGAAACGCACGGCGGCGGCGACGTGATGCTGTTCGCCGCCGGCGCCGGTGTGGCGTCGAAGACATTCAAGGGAACCATCGACAACACCAAGGTGTTCGGTCTGGTCAGGTCGGCGGCGGGGTACTGACATGGTCAAACTCGCCTCGCTTCTGATCGCCGCAGCCTCGGCGCTGGCGGCTGCACTGGCCGCTGCGGCCACCTCCGGCGTCACGGCACCGACGGTCGACGTCGATGCACTCGTCAGCTATGAAACGCGGCAGGTGATGTCGTCGGGTGTGACCCGGGTCGATACCTGGCAGGAACGCCTCGTGCGGCGCGGCAGTCAGGTGTGGACAGAGCGCTTGCTGCCACCTGCCAGCCACCTCGACCACGAACGCGAATCGGTCGCCGAGCACATGGGCCACAAGCACTTCAACGCCGACACTTCGGCGCGCTGGCTGAGCCTGGGCCCGAACGGAAAGGTCGAGGTGCGCTTCGTCGACCGCGAGCACAAGACGGTCGTCAGCGTGCCGAGCGCCGAGTTCGGCACGGTCGGCTTCGACGGGCGCTTCGACGGCGCTGCGAGCATCGTGCCGCCATCGGTTGCGCTCAGCATGAAGCCGACATCGGGTACATCGCCGCAGGGCCGGTGGTTGGCCGACCGCAGCGACGGCTGGTCGCACAGGGTGCTGTGGTCGGATGCGAAACAGCTCGCGATGAAAGTCGAGTCGCAACGAGACGACGGCAGCATTCGGCGCGTCGTGAGCTTGCGTTTGCTGCCGGCGTCGTCGAGCCGATCGACGAATGCCGCGCCGCCTTGGCAAGCTTTGGGCGGCTACACGCAAAAGAACTACGACGACTTCATGGATTGAGCCACGCTCGGGCGGCGCCGCTTACCTGCCGAAGAAAATCGCAAAACAAGGAGCCTCGCGAGGGCTAATTTCCTCCGAGAGGACTGGCCGCAAACGAGAACTTGGCGGCCTTTTTTTGGCGTTCGGCCCTAGCCGCGCCCGACGAACGGCATCTTGGTCGCCATCACCGTCATGAACTGCACGTTGGCCTCAAGTGGCAGGCCGGCCATGTGCACGACCGCGTCGGCCACGTGTTTCACGTCCATCCGGGGCTCGACCATCAACGTGCCGTTGGCTTGCGGCACGCCGGTGGTCATGCGCTCGGTCATCTCGCTGGCGGCGTTGCCGATATCGATCTGGCCGCAGGCGATGTCGTGCGCGCGGCCATCGAGTGAGGTCGCTTTTGTGAGGCCGGTGATCGCGTGTTTGGTGGCGGTGTACGGCGCGCTGAACGGGCGCGGCGCGTAGGCCGAGATCGAGCCGTTGTTGATGATGCGGCCACCACGCGGGCTCTGCGTCTTCATCAGCTTGAAGGCTTGCTGCGTGCACAGGAACACGGCGGTCAAATTGACGTCGACGACGGCTTTCCACTGCGCGACCGTGAGCTCGTCCATCGGTATCGCCGGCGCGCCGGTGCCGGCGTTGTTGAACAGCACGTCGAGCCGGCCGAAGGCGTGGCGCGTGGCGTCGAACAGGGCGATCACCGCGGCCGGGTCGGTGGCGTCGGTCGGCACCGCGAGCGCATGCGCCGCGTGCGCTCCGGCGAGCGATTTCGTTTCGTTCAGCGCGTCGGCGCGTCGGCCGGCGAGCACGACCCCGTAGCCGGCGGCGAGCAAAGCGAGCGCGGTCGCGCGGCCGATGCCGCTGCCTGCGCCGGTGACCATGGCGATCTTCATAAAGGCTCCTCGGTTGTCGGATGGTTGGCGGGCGCGGCAGTCAGTGCGTCGCCGTCGTCCGAGACGAAGCAATCGGCGAACGTGAAATACAGCGAGGCATAGAACATGGTGCCGACGATCAACGCCAGCGGCACGATCGTGCCCATCATCATTTGCGGCTGGCCGAGCAGCATCAGCAGCAGGCTACCGATCAGGCTCGCGCTCATCACGATCGCGAACCACGAGAAAAAGTACACCGCGAAAGCGCCGCGGTTGCGCCAGCACGCGAGCGTGCTTGAGAACAGCGCCTGCGCGCAGCCCTGGCCGCCCCAGTGAACCAAAGCCGGCGCATGCCAGAACGGAATCGCCAGCAAGCCCGCCAGCGCGAAACGAAGCAGCATGCCGACGAGCGCGCCGGGCGCTGCGGCGAGCGCGGCGTTGGCCTCGGGGTTGGCGTTGGCTCCACTCGCGGCGCTGGCCGCACCGGGCCCACTCGCGGCAGCAGGCATCGATTCGAGCAACACCTCGGGGCCGCCACTGTCGACGAGCGACACCAACGCAGTGATCGCGAAGGTCGCGGCCATGTAGATCAGCCCGAGCTTCAGGTAGGCGAGGCGCCGTGCGCGGTCGATCTGCAGTGGTTCGATGAACACGCGCGGCGTGGGCCACTTGCCCTCGAGCACCTGTTTCGTCGCGATCATGAAACCGAGCGACAACAGCGGCACTGCCGGCACGATCGCGAACGCCAGAAACGGCAAGAAGTTGACGAGCAACACCAGGAACATCACGCTGCTGAACAACAATGCGAAGGCCATCGGCCGGGTTGCGAAAGCGCGCAGGCCGCGGCGCACCCAAAGCACACCATGTCTGGCGGGAACGGTCTGCAGTCTCATGCGGTTTCGGGCAGTGAAACGGGCGGGTGCCACGGCGCGGCGATGCGCTCGCGCAGCACGCGCTCGAAGTGGGTCGGGTCGTGGGCGGTGAGCAAGCTCGCGTCGCGCGGCAGGTGCGCATCCCATAGCCGCGAGAGCCAAAAGCGCAGCGCGGCCGCGCGCATCAATGCCGGCATCAACCGGCGCTCACCGCCGCTTAGCGGGCGCACCGCGACGTAAGCGCCGACGAGGGCGGCGGCGCGGGCTTCATCGAGGCGGCCCGAGGCGAGGTCGATGCACCAGTCGTTCAGGCACACGGCGATGTCGAAACCGAAGGTGTCGACACCGGCGAAATAGAAGTCGAACAGGCCGCAGAGCACATCGCCGTCAGCCGACGTGACGAACATCGCGTTGTCGCGAAACAGATCGGCATGTATGGCCCCGCGGGGCAACGCGGCGTATGCGGCCGAGCCGCCGAGCTGCTGCTGAAACGCGAGCTCGGACTCGATCAGCGCGCGTTGGCCGTCGTTCAGAAACGGCACGACGACCGGCACGGTCTCGGCCCACCAGGCGAGCCCGCGAAGGTTGGGCTGGTGCATCGTGAAGTCGGCGCCCGCGAGGTGCATGCGCGCGAGCATCGTGCCCAGGCTCGCGCAATCGGCAGCGTCGGGTGCGAGGTGGTGACCGCCGGGCAGGCGGTCGACCACGGCAGCCGGTTTGCCCTGCAGTGTGTGCAGGATCGCACCGCTGGCGTCGGCCTTCGGCCGCGGCACAGGAATGCCGCGTTCGGCCAAGTGCTTCATCAAGTGCAGGTAGAACGGCAACTCCCGGTGCTTGAGGCGCTCGAACACCGTCAGCACGTACTGGCCATTGGCCGTGTCGGCGAAGTAGTTGGTGTTCTCGATGCCACTGCGGATGCCCGCCAAACCCGTCAGCGCACCCAGCCCGAGACGCGACACGAGCGATGCGGCCTCGTCGAACGAGACTTCGGTGTAGACCGCCATCGCGAGTTAAAAAGCGAGCACGTTCCAGACGCGCTTGCCGACCGCCGAGCTCGCGCCACCGGTGCCGTCGAGCGCCTCGCGGCCGCTGTGGTTTTGAATGATCTCGTAGGGCTTGGTCACGCCGACCTTGGGCGTGACGACGACGTGCTGCACCTGCCCGCGCACGGTCAATTCGTCGATCTTCGAGCCGCCGTCTTCGATCAAGCTGTGCTTCACGTTGGGCTCGTTGCGCTCGACCCGCTCGTCGACCAGCAGCAGCGGTTTCGCAGCTGGCGCTGTCTGCGCCCAGCAGGGCACCGACACACAAACCAGGACCAGCGCGAGTTTCGGATTCATGCCGGCATTCTAGGTTGCGGCCGGTCAATCCCGCCCTGCACCCTGCTTCACAATGCCGCCATGAGTGACAAGACCCTGCTGCTGGTGGATGGCTCCAGCTACCTGTATCGCGCCTACCACGCGCTGCCCGATCTGCGCGGCCCCGGCGGCGTGCCGACCGGCGCGCTGCGCGGCGTCGTCTCGATGTTGAAGCTGTTGCGTGAGCAGTACCCGGCAGCGCTCGGCGCCTGCGTGTTCGATGCGAAAGGCAAGACCTTTCGCGACGACTGGTACGCCGAATACAAGGCCAACCGGAGTGCGATGCCGCCCGACCTGGCGCTGCAGATCGAGCCGATTCACGCGGCGGTGAAATTGCTCGGCTGGCCGGTGCTCACCGTGCCCGGGATCGAAGCCGACGACACGATCGGCACGCTGTGCAAGGTGGCCGCGGCGGCCGGGTTCAACGTGATCGTCTCGACCGGCGACAAAGACCTGGCGCAGCTCGTCAACGCGCACGTCACGCTCGTCAACACGATGAACAACGAGCGGCTCGACCCGGCCGGCGTGGCCCTGAAATTCGGCGTCGCGCCGGACCTCATCGTCGATTATTTAACGCTGGTCGGGGACACGGTCGACAACATCCCCGGCGTCGAAAAAGTCGGCCCGAAGACCGCTGCGAAGTGGCTCGCCGAACACGGCTCGCTCGACGGCGTGATCGCCGCCGCACCGACGATGAAAGGTGCTGCCGGCGAGCACCTGCGCAACGCGCTCGACTGGCTGCCGCAGGGCCGCAAGCTCGTCACGGTAGCGACCGATTGCGACCTGAGCGCGCACGTGCCCGGCTGGCCGGCGTTCGACTCGCTCGCGTTCGCGCCGACCGACTCCGCCAAGCTGATAGCGTTCTACGAGCGCTGCGATTTCAAGTCGTTCAAGCGCGAGCTCGAGAACGCGGCGGGCATGCCCGTGTCGACCGAGCCGGCCGCGCCGAAAGCTCCCGAGTTCGAAACGCACTACGAGACCGTGCTGACCGATGCACAGCTCACGGCTTGGCTTGCGAAGATCGACGCCGCGCCGCTGACCGCGATCGACACCGAGACCGATTCGCTCGACCCGATGCGCGCGCAGATCGTCGGCATCTCGCTTGCGACCACCGTGGGCGAGGCCGCCTACATCCCGCTGCGCCACAGCTACGCCGGTGCACCCGATCAGTTGCCGTTCGACGATGTGCTCGCGCGGTTGAAGCCGTGGTTAGAAAGCGCGAGCAAGCCCAAGCTCGGCCAAAACATCAAGTACGACACCCACGTGCTCGCGAACGCCGGCATCGCAATCCAGGGCTATGCACACGACACGATGCTGCAAAGCTACGTGCTCGAAGCGCACAAGCCGCACGGGCTCGCGAGCCTGGCCGAGCGCCACCTCGGCCGCAAGGGGCTGAGCTACGAAGACCTGTGCGGCAAGGGCGCGCACCAGATCTCGTTCGCCCAGGTCGACATCGAACGCGCTGCCGAGTATTCGTGCGAAGACAGCGACATGACGCTCCATGTGCACCAGACGCTCTGGCCGCAGATCGAAGCCGACGCCGGACTGCTGCACATCTACCGTGACATCGAGATGCCGACGAGCGCGATCCTCGGTCGCATCGAGCGCACCGGCGTGCTGATCGACAGCGCCAAGCTCGCCGCGCAAAGCCAGCAGCTCGCTGAACGGATGATGGCACTCGAACAGCAGGCCTACGAGCTCGCCGGGCAACCGTTCAACCTCGGCAGCCCGAAGCAGATCGGCGAGATATTGTTCGAGAAGCTCGGCCTGCCGGTCAAGAAAAAAACCGCCAGCGGAAGCCCGAGCACCGACGAAGAAGTGCTGACCGAACTCGCGGCCGACTATCCGTTGCCCGCCAAGCTGCTCGAAAATCGCAGCCTCGCCAAGCTCAAGGGCACTTACACCGACAAGCTGCCGTTGATGGTGAACCCGGCAACCGGCCGCGTGCACACCAACTACGCGCAGGCGGTGGCGGTGACGGGGCGGCTCTCGAGCAACGACCCGAACCTGCAAAACATCCCGATCCGCACGCCCGAAGGCCGGCGTGTGCGCGAGGCGTTCATTCCGCCGCCGGGACATTCGATTTTGAGTGCCGACTACTCGCAGATCGAGCTGCGCATCATGGCGCACATGAGCAGCGACCCGGGCTTGCTGAAGGCGTTCGCGGAAGGTGTCGACGTGCACCGGTTGACGGCCAGTGAGGTGTTCGGCGCCGCGCTCGCCGAAGTGAGCAACGAGCAGCGCCGCTACGCCAAGACGATCAACTTCGGCCTGATCTACGGCATGGGTGCGTTCGGCCTGGCGCAGAGCTTGGGCATCGAGCGCGGCGCGGCGGCCCTCTACATCGAACGTTATTTCGAGCGCTTCGCGGGCGTGCGCCGCTACATGGACCAAACGAAGGAATCGGCGCGTGCGAAGGGCTACGTCGAAACGCTGTTCGGCCGCCGCATCTACCTGCCCGAGATCAACGGTGGCAACGGCCCGCGCAAGAGTGGCGCCGAGCGCCAGGCGATCAACGCACCGATGCAGGGCACCGCCGCCGATTTGATCAAGCTCGCGATGATCGCGGTCCAGGGCGTGCTCGACAGCGAACAGCGCGCCACCAAGATGATCATGCAGGTGCACGACGAACTGGTGTTCGATGTGCCCGCCGCCGAGCTCGACTGGGCGCGCGCCGAGGTGCCACGCATCATGGCCTCGGTGGCTCAGTTCAAGGTGCCGCTGCTCGCGGAAGTGGGTGTCGGCAAGAACTGGGACGAAGCGCACTGAACACGGCAGCGACGGAGCCCACAGGTCAAATCAGGTCAGGTCCGCTTTGCCGGCGCGAATTTGTTCGCACATGTTCCGCCCGGTCACGGTGAGTTGCAGCGAACCGCCGTTCCATTCGAGCCAGTACAGCGCGACGTACGCCGTGATCATGTGCTCGCTGACGAGGTCGGCGCGTCGTCGCTTGAGCGCGTCGACCGTGAAAAGAAAGGCATTGCGCAGGTCTTCGTTGCGGGTCGACGAGGTTGAAGTTGTCAAGGGCGCCCTCCGGTGGAACCCCACGGTAACACCCGAAGCTCTCCTACCGGGCCTGCGTTGTGGGCATGAAACACTCCATGTCGTCCACTCGATCACAGCACCCCTCACCTCATGTCGAACGGCCCCGAGATCGATTCCGATGCCTGTCTCGTGTTCATCGTCAACGCGGCGTCCGGCAGCGAAGGCGCGGAGGCAAAACGCAGCGCGATCGAGACCGCGTTGAAATCCGCCGGCCGCCGTGGCGAAGTCGTGTTCGCGCCGGCCGCGGGGCTGGCCGGCGCGGCGCGCGCGGCCGCCGCCAAGGCCAAGGCTGCGCGCAGCGGCGTCGTGGCGGTGGGAGGCGACGGCACGATCAACGCCGTGGCGCAGGCGGCTCATGCCGAGGGCTGCCCGATGGGCGTGGTGCCGCAAGGCACGTTCAACTACTTCGCGCGCACCCACGGCCTGCCGGCCGAGCCCGGCGCCGCGGTCTTGGCGCTGCTCGACGGAACGCCGCAGCCGGTGCAGGTCGGCAGCGTGAACGGCACGGTGTTTTTGGTGAACGCGAGCCTCGGGCTGTACCCGGCATTGCTGCAAGACCGCGAGGCCTGGAAGGCGCGCTTCGGCCGCAGCCGGTGGGTGGCGGCCGGCGCCGGCCTCGCGACCCTCATGCGCGAGCATCGCCAGTTGCGCTTGCGCATCGAGCAAGGCGGTGCGGTGCGCAACGTGAAGACGCCGACCCTGTTCATCGGCAACAACCGGCTGCAGCTCGAACAGGTCGGGCTGGCGCAGGTCGGTTGCGTCGAGGCGGGCAGCATCGCCGCGGTGATGCTCAAGCCGATCGGCTCGCCTGCGATGCTCTGGCTGATGCTGCGCGGCGCGTTTGGCAAGCTCGGTGACGCCGACGACGTCGAGAGCTTCGCTTTCCAGCGCATGGTGGTCACGCCGTCGCGCGGTGACCCCGGCCGGCGCATCAAGGTCGCGTTCGACGGCGAGGTCACCTGGATGCGCGCGCCGCTGCAATTCGAGGTGGCGGCGCGACCGCTCTGGCTGCTCAAGCCCGGCGACACGGCTGCCGCGCAAAACACCGCGCAAAGCCCCGCGCCATGAGCGTGCTGCTGCAAATTTCCGACCCGCATTTCGGAACCGAGCGGCCGCGCGTGGTCGAGGCGCTGGTGGCACTCGCGCAGCGCGAACGGCCCGATCTGGTCGTGTTGAGCGGCGACATCACGCAGCGCGCGCGCGCCGATCAATTCGCTGCGGCACGTGCCTTTGCCGATCGGCTCGGCGCGCCGTTCGTCGCGATCCCCGGCAATCACGACGTTCCGTTGCTCGATCTGCCTGCGCGTGTGCTGCGGCCGTATGCGCGCCAGCGTGCCGCATTCGGCGCCGAGCTGGAGCCGGTGCACACCAGCGCCGGGCTACTCGTGATTTGTGTCAACACGACACGGCCATGGCGGCACAAGAACGGCGAGGTCAGCGCGGCGCAGGTCGAGCGCGTGGCTGCCTTGCTCGGCGAGGCCACTGCGGCGCAACTGCGCGTCGTGGTCGTTCACCAGCCCGCCGCCGTGGCACGCGAGCAGGACGCGCACGACCTGCTGCGCGGCCGTGCGCACGCGCTGCAGCGTTGGGCGCAAGCCGGCGCCGATGTCGTGATGGGCGGCCACATTCACTTGCCGTACGTGATCGAGCAACGCGGCCTCGCGCGGCCGCTGTGGGTCGTGCAGGCAGGCACGGCCGTGTCATCCCGGGTGCGCGCGGGCGTGCCTAACTCGGTGAATCTGCTGCGTTGGAGCGGCGCCTCGAACGTGCGCGCAGCGCTGGTCGAGCAATGGGACTGCAGCGCCGACAGCGACGCGTTCACGCTCGCGATGACCACGCGGTTGGCGCCGATGCGGTGTGAACATGCGCACTGATATCGCCGGGCTCGACCGCGTCGCACCGTTCGTCGGCGCGCACGCATTGCCGCTGTACTTCGCGCTGCTGTTGATGTTGTTGGGGATCGCCTTTCTCAGTTGGTGGGCCTTTGCGCGCTGGATGCTGCCGCGCGAGCCGGGTGCCGCGCCGACGCCGCTGCGGCTAACAATGCGGCTCGCGTTCGGCTTCGGCGCGATCGTGCTCGGTGCCTGGGTCTTCGCCGAGATCGCCGAAAAGCTCGAGGCCGGCCCCGCGCTCGGCGCGGCCGATCAGGCCCTGGCCGACGCGCTGCACACGAGCGTGCCACCAGCCGCGCTGCAAGCCTTCGCGTGGCTGACCCGCTTGGCCAACACCGAGACGTTGACTGTGCTGTGCATCGCCGTGGCGGCTGCGCTCGCAATCGTCGGTCGGCGCTGGCTCGCGATCGGCTGGGTCGCTGCGGTCGCGGGCAACGCGCTGCTCAACATCACGTTGAAGCAGGTGTTCGCACGGGTGCGGCCGCTGCACGACGACGGCATCGTGCTCGCGCACGGCTTCAGTTTTCCGAGCGGGCACAGCTCGGGTGCGGTCGTCGCCTACGGCATGCTGGCGTACGTGGCGATGCGCTTCGTGCCGGTGCGCTGGCACCTCGCGCTGGTGCTCTGCGCCGTCGCGCTGGCGTTCTCGATCGGTGCGAGCCGGGTGTTCCTGCGCGTGCATTTCGCGAGCGACGTGATCGCCGGTTTCGCTTCGGGCAGTGCCTGGTTGGCGGTGTGCATCGGCAGCATCGAGTTGACGCATTGGTACCGGCGGCGAGCGCGATGACCGACGCGGCAGACACGCGCAGGGTCGGGCAGCAGGTCGCCGTTCACGGCCGGGCCGACGAGAACGAACACGTGCCCGGCTACCAGGTCAAGATCGAAACGCTGATGGTCGGCGGCGTCGAAACGGTGATCCGTTCGCTGCTCGATCGCCAGCAGTTCGACGACCCGCTCGGCGTGGCGCGCGCGCTCGGCATCTCGTCGGCGAGCTGGCCGCTGTTCGGCATGGTGTGGCCCTCGGCGTTGGTGCTCGCCGCGCATTTGCAGCAGGTGCCGCTCGATGCACGCCGCGTGCTCGAGGTGGGCTGCGGGCTCGCGCTCGCGAGCATGGTCGTGCACCGGCGCGGCGGCAACGTGACCGCGAGCGACCACCATCCGTTGACCGAAACCTTCCTGCTCGAAAACCTGCGCTTGAATGCAATGGCGCCGATGCGCTACGAGCATGGTGATTGGTCTGCGCCGAACCCGCTGCCCGGCCGCTTCGACTTGATCGTCGGCAGCGATGTGCTCTACGACAGGGGTCAACCCGAGATGCTCTGCGCCTTCATCGCACTGCACGCCGAGCCGAGCGCCGAGGTCGTGATCGTCGACCCCGATCGCGGCAACCGCGCGGCATTCAATCGCGGCATGCAGGCGCTCGGATTCGCGCGCAGCGAGCGTGCGGTTCGGGCGTTGCCGGGCAGTGGGCTGGCGTACAAGGGGCGGTTATTGAGTTACGTGCGAGCTGAAGCGCACGGCTGAATCGAACTTGATCGACGCTGCCTCATCGATCGCCGCTGCGCCTGACTACGGCCTAGCCGGCGATGGCGGTGAAGGTCAGCGCGATCGCCACGACGATCCAGAACCCATGCGCGTGCTGTGCCAGCGGCACGCCGCCCACGTTTATGCCGAACAGCCCGGCGAGGATGTTGATCGGCAGCGCGAGCACGGTCACGATCGTCAGCACGAAGAGGCTGCGGTTGGTGGCCTCGACGACTTGCGCGGCGATCGCTTCCTGCAGCAGCTTGATGCGTTCCTGCAAGGTGCTCATGTCGCGCAGCACGACCGAAAACTCCTCGCTCGCCTGCCGCAGTTCCTGCACATCGAGCTCGGCCACCACGCCGGCGGGTGTTGCAGCAGCCGAAACAGCGCCGCCGGTTCCGGCGCGAGCAGGCGCTGCAGCCGCACCAGCAAGCGCCGCAGCGCGCCGAGCCGCGCGCGCTTGTGGTCGAGCCGGTTCGCGAGCAGGTCGTTGACGACCGCGATCAACGCCTCCTCGCTGCGCTCGATGCGGGTCGAGTGCAGGCCGTCGTACAAGGTCTCGAAGAACGCGTCGGAGAGCTCAGCATGCTGTCGCAGCCACGGCAGCGCGCCGGTGTGCGCGAGGTTGAAGTGCAGCCACACGAAACCGGCATGGCCGGCCTCGGCGAGCCAGCGGGCAGCCTCGTCGCAATCGATCGGACGGCCGATGGGCTCGATGTCAGGGCCGCTCTCCAGCAAGTAGCCGCAGATGAAGCCGGTCGCGTCGGCGCCGTAGCGGGGTGGGGTCACGGTTGGCAGGGTGGCATCGGCATTCATCAGTTTGCGACACGCGTGTGACAAGTCTGTGACCGTGTTTGTCGCGGTCAGGTCGCGAGCGCTTCGCGGGCCTGCAAGACAATCGGCGCCCATGAAGCAACGTGCGCACCTTTCGCTGATCGCCTCGGGTGGCTTCGTGTTTGCCGCGGCTGCGCATGCGGCCGGCGGGCACTTCGATGTCGACGATGCCGCCGTCCTCGAGCCCGGCCATTGCCAGTACGAGACGTGGGTGACGCGCGCACCGTCGGCCTCGGCCACGGCGTTTTATTTCGGCCCCGGCTGCCGTGTCGGGCCGGTCGAGTTGGCTTTGAACTACGACCGCCTGATGACCGCGAGCGGGAGCGTCGATGCCCTCGGGCCGCAGCTGAAATGGGTCGTCACCGATCCGCTCGCCAGCCCGCTGAGCTTCGGTGCGGCCTGAGCCGTGGCGTGGGGCTTGCGACGCGGGTAGGCCGACCACACGTTGTACGTGCCGGTCACCTGAGCGTTCAACGACACGCTGGCCGTCAACGCCAACCTCGGTGCCGACTGGAATTTCGCCGGTGCGCGCACGCGCCGCATCGGTGCATCGGTCGAGTGGGCCACGCACGAGAAACTCACGCTGATCGCCGAACGCGTGAAGTTCGCGGGCGAGTGGACCTCACGGCTCGACACCCGTTTCATCTTGAGCGATAGGGTCACGCTGGATATCAGCGTGGCCCGCGTCGGCGCTGGCGCAGCGCGCCTGTACGCGATCGGGCTGAACCACGATTTCGCGCGATGACAATGGCAAAAACCTTGTCACGGGCCTGTCGTAAAACCTTCATAAACTCTGTTTGATGACCAAACCCCGCGCTCCCGGCACGCCTCAGATGCCTGCGCTGCTCAACCGCGAACGTGCGATCCTCGAATTCAACCGCCGTGTGCTTGCGCAGGCGAGACGCGCCGATGTGCCGTTGCTCGAAAGGCTGCGCTATGTGTGCATCGTCTCGTCGAACATGGACGAGTTTTTCGAGGTGCGATTTGCCGACTATTTGGAAGCCGCGCGCCGCGCCGGCTCAGGCGTTTCGACCCGTGACCTCGAATCCGTCGCGGCCGGTGCGCATGCGCTGATCGACGACCAGTACGCCGTCTTCAACGACGAGGTGATGCCGGCGCTGCACGGGCAAGGCGTAGTGATCCTGAACCACGAGCAGCGCGACGCGGCGCAGCGCCGTTGGGTCGCGGGGTTTTTCGAGCGCGAGGTGCGGCCGTTGCTGGTGCCGGTCGGGCTCGATCCCTCGCACCCGTTCCCGCAGGTCGCGAACAAGTCGCTGAACTTCATCGTGCGGCTCGGCGGCAAAGATGCGTTCGGCCGCGAGAACACGATCGCGATCGTCAAGGTTCCGCGCGTGCTGTCGCGTGTGATCCGCCTGCCCGACAAACTGGCGGGCCCCGGTCGGCAAGTGTTCGTGTTGCTGACGAGCGTGATCCGCGCGCACCTGCCCGAGCTTTTCACCGGCCGCGAGGTCGAGGTGTTTTCGCAGTTTCGCGTCACCCGCGATTCCGACCTCGAAGTCGACGAAGACGATGTGAAGAACCTGCGCCAGGCGCTGCGCTCGGGGCTGACCACGCGCCACTTCGGGCAGGCGCTGCGGCTCGAGGTGGTGAGCACTTGCCCGCCGGAGTTGTACGAATTTTTGCTTCAGCAGTTCGCGTTGCCGCTGGCGGCGCTGTACCGCGTCAACGGGCCGGTGAACCTGGTGCGGCTGAACCAGCTGATCGACCAGGTCGACGACCCGACCCGTGACAGCGAGCGGCCGTTGCTGCGCTTCGCACCGTTCGAGCCGGCGTGGCCGCAGGCGGCATTGCCGCGCCAGGAATCGATGTTCGAGCGGCTGCGCGAGGACGACGTGCTGTTGCACCAGCCGTTCGAGTCGTTCGCGCCGGTGGTGCAATTTTTGCGCGAGGCCGTCTACGACCCCGATGTGCTGGCGATCAAGCAAACCATCTACCGCACCGGCAGCGAATCACCGCTGATGGATTTGCTCATCGAAGCAGCGCGACGCGGCAAGGAGGTGATGGTCGTCGTCGAGCTCAAAGCGCGTTTCGACGAAGAGGCCAACATCAACTGGGCCGAGCGGCTGGAGGCCGTCGGCGTGCAGGTGGTCTACGGCATCGTCGGCCTGAAGACGCACGCCAAGCTGCTGCTGATCACGCGCCGCGAGCGCGGGCGGCTGCGCCGCTACGCGCACCTGTCGACCGGCAACTACAACCCGAAAACCGCACTTGTCTACACCGATGTGGGCTACTTCACCGCCGAGCCCGACCTGACGAGCGATGCCGACGCCGTGTTCCAGCAACTCGCCAGCCTGGGCCGCACCAAGCCGCTGCGCGCGCTGTTGCAGGCCCCGTTCACGCTGCACAAGCAGATGCTCACGCACATCGAGAAAGTAGCGGTTGCCGCGCGCGCTGGCAGGCGGGCGCGCATCGTCGTCAAGGTCAATGCACTGACCGATGTGCCGCTGATCTCCGCGCTCGTCGCGGCCGGCCAGCAGGGCGCAGACATCGACCTGATCGTGCGTGGCGCCTGCATGCTGGCGCCGGGCATCCCCGGTATGACCGACCGAATTCGCGTGCGCTCGGTGGTCGGCCGCTTTCTCGAACATTCGCGCATCTCGTATTTTTGCTGGGGCGATGCGCCGGCCGAGCAGGCGCTGTTTTTGTCGAGTGCCGACTGGATGAGCCGCAACATGTTCGGCCGTATTGAAATCGCCTGGCCGGTGCGTGACCTGGCCATGCGCCAGCGCGTGATCGACGAGTGCCTCGTGCCCTATCTGCACGATCACAAAGAGGCTTGGCAGTTGCAGGCCGACGGCAGCTACGAGCGCATCGGCACCGACGGGCCGAGCGCACAGCAGGCCTTGATTCAGAGATACACGACTGGAGCCACGTGATGGACCTGATCCTCTGGCGCCACGCCGAAGCCTTCGAGATGCGCGAAGTCGAGAACGACCTCGAGCGCGCGCTCACGCCCAAAGGCGAGCGCCAGGCACAGCGCATGGCCGACTGGCTGAACCAGCGGCTCGCGCATTCCACCCGCATCCTCGTCAGCCCGGCGATGCGCTGCCAGCAGACCGCGAAGGCGCTCGGCAAAAAGTTCAAGACACTGACCGAACTGGCGCCCGACGGCAACGGCGAGGCGCTGCTGAAGGCCGCGCGTTGGCCCGATGCGAGCGAGCCGGTGATGGTCATCGGCCACCAGCCGACGCTCGGCTTCGTCGCCTCGTACCTGCTCTCGGAGCAACCGCAAGACTGGACCATCAAGAAGGGCGCAGTCTGGTGGATTCGCGGCCGCAACCGCGAAGACCGCGAGCAGGTGATCCTGCAGGCGGTGCAGTCGCCCGACTGCTTGTAGAGCTCAGTCGGTGTTCAGGCCTTGAAGCGGCGGCGGCTCGCGAAGCCGACCACGCCGAGGCCCGCCAACATCAGCGCATAGGTTTCGGGCTCGGGAACGGCACCGACCTGCACGTTCATCGAGGTCGAGCCCAGCAGGTTGTCGTTGGCGGCACGCACCTCCAGCACAAAGCTGTACAGGCCGTTCTGGTCGACGTCGAATGCGCCGCCAGGGGTGCTGCGGAAGCCGACGTTCTGCGAGTTCTGAAAGCTGCTGCCACTGGTCGCGTTGTCACCGAAGTAGGTTCGCGCGTCGACCCAGGTGTAGGCCGTGCCGGCGGAAGGATCGTGGTCGACGCCGAGCAGAAAGCTCAGCCCTTCGTTGTCGCTGAGGCCGCTCAGGTTGAACGAGAACTCGTAGTTCCACTGCGCCTTCGAGCCGCCGCCGGCGTAGTGGCCCGGATCGGCGAAGTAGGTGCCCGACGAACCGTCGAGCAGTGCGCCGGTCGCGCGATTTTTGGCGCGCAGGCCGAGTTCGATGCCGTTGTCGGTACCGATCGTGAAGTTGCCGTTCACGTTGCCGGCGCCGAAGTAGACGCCGGGGTTCGCGAGGTCACCGTACGACGAGTCCGCCTGAGCGGTGCCGCAAACCAGTGCCAGAGCGGGCACGATGGAAGAGATGCAGAACGACTTCTTGGATTGCACTGAGATTTCCTTTTTGTTTGCCTGGGTTGCGAAAGGCCGTCACCACACTGCCAAAGCATGGTGGCGTTGCGAGTCGCCAGCGGTAATCCCGTGTTGCGGGGGGTCGGTCGACGTGCAGCTCGCAAAGGTGAGAAACGCACGGGTTCGGCGTCAGCCGAGCTTCATCCGCTGCATCAGCGCGATATAGCGCGGGTCGTCGCGGACCAGCTTCCAGCGGCCGTCGGCCCTGACCAGCGTCATGCGCACGTCGCGCGCGGCGCAGGCGCGCCCCAGCGCATCGGTCGTCGCGGAGCGCTCGCCGAGGCCGGCGTTCACGAGCCCGGCCGAGCTCGGCGGCACGTAGCGTTGCCGCGCGGCGGCTTCGAGCCGCGCCAGCACCTGCAGCGCGCGATCGCGATCGCGGGCGCCGGAGCGGGCGAGCAGGTTGCCGAGCGCAGCGGCGGCCTGCGAGCTGCCGTCGGCGAAATGATCGGCGCGCACCAGGCTCTCGATCGCTTCGGCGGTGTGGCCTTTGGCGCTCAGCATGCCGGCTTGCGCCATGTGGCCGACCCAGAAGTCGGGCTCGATGTCGAACACGCGCTGCAGGCGCTGGCGCGCCTCGTCGCGCTTGCCGGCGGCGAACAGCGGGCCGCTCTCGAGCGTCAGCAGGATGATCGAAAGCGGATCGAACTCGCGCGCGATGCGCAGTTGCTCGATCGCCTCGGCGTCGCGGCCGAGCGTCTCGAGCAGCTGCGAGTGGCCGAAATGGGCGTTGCTCTCGCTCGGGTTCAACAACGTGGCCTGCTTGAACGCAGCCTCGGCGCCGGGCCAGTCCCAGTCGTGCCAGAAGCGGTTCCAGCCGATGCTGGCGTGCGCCTCGGCCAGGTCGGGTGAGATCTCGACCGCGCGCTGCGCGTGGCGCTTGGCCTCGGCGAATGTCTGCATCGGCTCGCCGTCGGCGCCGAAGATCATGCGGCGATTCGACTCGGCGATGCCGACGTAGGCGAGCGCGTAGTCGGGGTCGAGCGCGAGGGCCTGTCGATACAGATCGAGGCTGCTTGCGCAGCCCCGCGGTGCGGATGCCTTGTGCCTGGTGGCGTGCGGCGAAGTAGAGCTGGTAGGCGTCGAGGTTGCGTGTGCCGCTGATGCCGGCGAGGCGCTTGCGGTCGCGCCGCTCGAGGTGCGGTGCGAGCACCTGCGCCACCTTGGTCGAGATCGCGTCCTGCAGGTCGAACACGTTGGTGAAGCGCTCGTCGAAACTGCCGCTCCAGGCCGCCTCGCCGCTCGCGGTGTTGAGCAAGCGCGCGGTCACGCGCACCTGGCTGCCCGAGCGCTGCACCGGCCGTCGATGATCCAGACCACGTTCAGGTCACGCGCGGCGCCGATCGGGTCTCGCTCGGGCCCGCCGTAGCGCCGCACCGAACCGACCGAGCGCACTGCCACGCCGGGCAGGTTGGACAAGCGCGCGATCAGGCTGTCGGCCATGCCGAGTTCGAGGATCTCGTCGCGCGGGCTGGCGCCGATCGGGTTGAACGGCAGGATCGCCAGCGTGGTCGGCGCATTCGAGCCGGCGCTTGGGGCTCGCTGTCACCACCAGGCCGCCGCGCCGGCGCCAGCGGCGGCGACGAGCAGCGTGCCGGCGGTGGCGCCGACGAGCAGGCGGCGGCGACGACGCGCACGCGCAGGCCGCGGCCGCGCCGGACCCGATCCAGGGGGCTGTGGCAGTCGAGCGTCACGTTGAAGAACTGCGAAAGCGATGCTGCGCTCGGCGGCTTTCGCGGCTTGACGATCTTCAACCAGTGCGGCACCGCCAGCGCCGACAACAACCAGCCCTCGGCCATCAAGGGCCCGGCGATGGGCTACTGGAGCCGCAGCGGCGCCGGTGCGTACGCGGTCGACCTGCGCTTCTGGCGCTACGCGGCCGACGGTACGCCGGCCGGCCAGCAGCGCCTGACCCGCACGATCACGCTCGGCGCCGACGGCAAGACGCTCACCAGCACGATCACCACCCTGGCGCTCGACGCCGCCGACACGGTCGTGCAGCAGGCCTGCGGCGCGGAGACCGGGGTCAAGATCGGCTGATCCCCGTACCGACGCGTCGTGCGCGTGTCCGGTTTTTTGGTGGCATCTCGTTCTACAGGTTGAGCCGCCCGGCTGTATTACCGAACGAGGTGTCATGAGCATTCGCGGGTTGTCGTTGCGCTTTCTTGCTGCGCTCTTCGCGGTCGGGCTCGGTGCGGGCGCTGTGGGCCGCGCCGACGCCGACATCGAGCCGGCGACGAGCGAGGTGAAGACCTGGGTCTTGCGCGCCCGCGTCGTCGCCACCGGCTTGCCTGGTGCGCACGGTGTTCGGCAGGTCGGGCGCTTTCACAGTGGCGGGCCGCTCACGACCAACCCAGAATTTTTGATGCAGACCCAGACCGGCCACGTGCTCGATCCGCAGCGCGTGCTCGTTGCACTCGAAAGCAACTTCGGCGCAGCGCCGGCCGACGCGGCGCACGCTGCGGGCACGGTGCTGTCGATCGACCCGCAGGCGGCGAGCGCGGGCCGTGCACTGGCCGTGCCCGCCGATCTGGCGCTGCGGCCGCGTGCCGGCACCGGCGCGGCGCTGCAGATCTTCAGCGCCCAATCGACGCCGTACCTGAACCGCCTGCACAACAGCACCGCGCGCACCGCGGCCTTCACGGCGGCATCGGGCCCGCGCTACCTGTCGATCAACAACGCGTTCGGCCGGCCGTGGATCGCGAACGCGCCGTTCGGCATGCGTGGCGCGGGCAGCGAGAGCGTTGTCGACCCCGATGGTGCGCCGCTCGCGAATGCGCCGAGCGACGCAGCCGGTGGCGTCTTCGTCGGCACCGAGACGCCGCGCGAGAGCGTGCAGAAGGCGATGCGCACCGGCTTGTTCGCCACACTGTGGAACCGGCAGCCGAGTGCGCAGCTCACGCCGGGCGCGATCGGTCGCGGTGCGTTCGGCACCGCGCTGCTCGGCGCTTCGCCCGATGGCAGCGGGTTCGCGGTGTTCGCGGTGGTGACGGGCGAGGGCGCGATCGTGCAGGCGCATGTGCAGGACGGCGTCGACGGGCTCGCGCCGCCCGGCACGATCGCAGTCGGTGCAGACGACCCGGGCGTCATCGGCATCGCATTCAAATGGAACCCGAAGCGGGTGCTGTACGTGGCCGATGCACAGCGCGACCGCATCGTGCTTGCACACCTCGGCGACGACACGCGCCACTTCACGCTGCAGCGGCTGAGCCACATCGAATCAAGCTGGCTGCATCGGCCGGTCGATCTGGCGGCAGCGGTGCCCGAGATCGCCAACCCGCGTTTCGCGAGCCACACGACGCTGGCCGGCGGCTCCGATCTGTACGTGGTGAACCGCGGCGACGGCGCGTTGCTGCGCATGGACCAAGACGGCAAGGTGCTCGCACGCGCAGAGATCGAGCTGCCCGGTGAAGGCCGCATCGGCGCGGGCCGGTTGCGTGCGATCGCTGTCTCGGCCGATGCGCAGCGGCTGTGGCTGGTGGCGCAAAGTGCGGCGGGTGGCGGCGCTGGCATCGACAGCTTGCTGATCGAGGTAAGCGCCTTCGACGGCAGCGGCGCGTTCGCTGCGCCAGGTGCACCGACCTTGCTCGCGCTGCCCGCGATGCCACCTGACATGCAGAACCACGCCGCCGCCGGCGCGGCCCTGTTCGCCACCGAATTCACACCGCGCACCGGCCTCGGCCCGTTGTTCAACGCGAGCTCGTGCATGGCGTGTCACCCCGGCCCCGGCGGCAACAGCGCGTATGAGCAGCACTTCGCGCGGCGCGTGGCGCGCATGGACCCGGTCACCTCGCGCATCCTGCCGATCGAGGGCCGCACCAGCGTGACGGCGGCGCGCTTTTCGGTGGCTTCTTCGCCGCTTCTACACGATCGGGCCGGTGCACCAACGGCCGGTCTGCCGCGCGGTGCCAACGTGGTCTCGCTGCGCATGCCGCTGCCGCTGTTCGGCATCGGTCGCATCGACGACATCCCCGACGAAGTCATCGCGGCCCAGGCCATCGCCAAGGGCGACGGCATCAAAGGGCGCGTGAACCGCGTGGTGTCGGCCGACGGCCAAACGCGCATCGGCCGCTACGGCTGGAAGGCCGATGTCGCAACGCTCGACGCGATGGTGGCCGAAGCCTTCGCGAACGAAATGGGCATGCGCAACGCCGAGGCCGCGCCGTCGGTTTCCGCCTTCTTGCGCACGTTGACGCGCCCTGCGCTGGCGTTGGAAAGTAGACGATGAAAGCCACGCTGGCAGCAGCGCGCGGCGCCATCGCCACGCCCGCGGTGTGGCTCGGTGCGCAATGCGCCGCACAGCGCGCGGCATGGCAGGCCCGGCTGCCCGGCATCGCCGTCGCCGCGGCCCTCGCGCTCGCCGCCGGCTGGATCGCCGGCGGCCTGGGCGATCCGCTCGCGCGTAACCCGGTGCTGGTGGCGATGCTCTTCGGCCTCCTGCTCGGCAGCTGCTTCGAATGCCCGCCCGCGCTGCGCCCCGGGCTCGATTTCACGAAGCGCCAGTTGCTGCGACTGGGCGTGATGCTGCTCGGCTTTCGCATCACGCTCGCGCTGCTCGCCGACCTCGGCGCACTGCCGATCGCGATTGCGGCGATCGAGCTGGCGGTCGTGCTCGTGGTCGTGCGCGTGGTCGCCATCCGCGTGTTCAAACTCGATTCGAGCCTGGCGCTGCTGATCGCGGTCGGTGCCGCGGTGTGCGGAGCCGCGGCGATTCTTTCGGTGGCGTCCATGACACGCGCTCGCGAGCAGCACGCGGGATTCGCGATCACGGTCATCACCGTCGCCGGCACGGTCGCACTGCTGCTCTACCCGGTCGCGTTCATGGCCGGTTGGATGCCGGGGCTCGACGACCGCGCCTTCGGTGTCGTGGTGGGCGCGAGCATCTTCGAACTGGCGCAGGTGTATGGCGCGTCGTATGCCGTCTCCGAGGGCGCACTGAACGCCGCTACGCTGGTCAAGCTGAGCAAGGTCGTGATGCTGATCCCGCTGCTCGTGGTGATCGCGGCGATGCGCGCGCGGGCAGGGCGGGATGAGCTCGGCGGCAAGAGCGATGCGCGCATTCCGGTGCCGTGGTTCGTGGTCGGATTCGTCGCCGTGCTGCTGTTGAATTCGACGATCGCCGTGCACCCGCAGGTGCGCCAGTTGATCCTGCAGGGCGATCAGTTTCTGTTCCTGATGGTGATGATCGCGCTCGGTCTGACGACGCCTGTCGCGCGGCTGCGCGAGGCGGGCGGCGTGTGGCGCTTGATCGGCACGGGGTTGGCCGCGTTGGGAGTGTCTACGGCGATCGCGTATGCGCTGGTGGCCGCTTCTTCATCGATCGCAGCGCCAGCGGTCATCGCGACTTCAGGTGCGCGCGGTGACAACCGCATCAACGCCAGCCTCGCCACCGCCGACGGCCGCGCCTTCACCGCGGTCGGCTGTGCGAAGTGCCACGTGCCGTCGTTGCGCAGCCGTTCGGGCGACGTGTTGCTGTACTCCGACCTGCTGCTGCACGACATGGGCCCCGCGCTCGACGACAAGATCGTGCAGGGCGAGGCGAACGGCGCCGACTGGCGCACCACGCCGTTGATCGAGGTGCGCCTGCGCGAGCGCTTTTTGCACGACGGCCGCGCCGCTTCGCTGCGTGAAGCGATCCTCGCGCACGGCGGCGAGGCCGAGACCGTGCGGCGCCGCTTCTTCGCGCTCGACGACGCCGAACAGCAAGCGATTTACCGATTCCTTGCGCACTTGTAAAAAAGACCCGTGCGCTACCATTCGGCGTGTCGGTTTTCGCAGTTCCGCAGGTGTCATGGGTCAGGTCACTTCTCTCCTCTCGGCCATCGGTCAGGGCAAGCCCGAGGCGCTCGGGAAGTTATACGCGTTGCTGTACCCCGAGCTGCGCCGCCTGGCCCATTCCCGCGTGCGCCGCAGCGGCGACATGACGCTGCTCGACACGACTTCGCTGGTGCACGAGTCTTACCTGCGCTTCGAGAAATCGGGCGCGTTGAAGATCGGCGACCGGGCCCAGTTCATGGCCTATGCGGCACAGGTGATGCGCTCGGTCATTGTCGATGGCGTGCGGCGGCGCCAAAGCGAGCGGCGCGGCGGTGATGCGGTGCATGTCGAGTTCATCGAAGAAACCGCGGTTGCCGCAGCCGACCCGCGCGATGACGAGGTGATGCGCGTGCACGAGTCGCTCGAAGAACTCGCGGCGATCGATGCGCGGCTGGTGCAGGTCGTCGAGATGCGCTACTTCGCGGGCATGACCGAATCCGAGATCGCCGAGGTGCTCGGCGTGACCGTGCGCACCGTTGCCCGCGACTGGGAAAAAGCGCGGCTTTTCCTGCATGCCAGCCTCCGCTGACGCGGCCGGCGCGGCGCTGCCGCTCGTTGCGCCCACCGCCGCACCGCGCGCCTCCCCCGGCGAGTGGCGCGCGATCTTCGCGTTGCTCGACACCGCCCTCGAACTCGACCCCGTCGCGCGCACCCACTGGCTCGCCGCACTCGCGCCCGAGCACGCGCACCTCTCGCCTCTGCTCGCGCACCTGCTGCGCGCGAATGCCCGGGTCGCGACCGACGACTTCCTGCGATCGCCGCCGGCTCTCGGGCTGTTCGACGCGGCGCCACGTGCGTCGCTTGCGGCATTGGAGGCTGGCGCGCGGGTCGGCGCCTACCGGCTGCTGCGCGAGGTCGGGCAGGGCGGCATGGCGAGCGTGTGGCTCGCCGAGCGGGCCGACGGGCTGCTCGACCGCCGGGTCGCGCTGAAGCTGCCGCACGCGAGCTGGGGTGCGGCGAGTCTGGCCGATCGCATGGCACGCGAGCGCAACATCCTGGCTTCGCTCACGCACCCGAACATCGCGCGGCTATATGACGCCGGTCTCGCCGACGACGGCCGGCCGTTCATCGCGCTCGAATACGTCGAAGGCGAGGCGATCGACGTGCACGCTGCCGCGAAAGGGCTGACGGCGCGCGCGCGCGTCGAGCTCGCCGTGCAGGTGGCGCGCGCCGTCGCCCATGCGCATGCGCAGCTCGTGGTGCACCGCGATTTGAAGCCGTCGAACATCCTCGTCGATGCGGCGGGCCAGGCGCACCTGCTCGATTTCGGCATCGCCAAGCTCGTCGATCCGCTGCCGATCGACGGCATCGCCACGCCCGACGCCAGCCCCGACGACACGAAAAACGCCGGCCGCGCGCTGACGCCCGACTACGCCTCGCCCGAGCAAATTCGCGGTGACGCGATCGGTACGGCGTCCGACATCTATTCGCTCGGCGTCGTCGTGTTCGAGTTGCTCGCCGGCGTGCGGCCGTACCGGCTCGACAAGCACCTCGGCGCTGTCGCACTCGCCAAACAAATCGAGCGCGTGCGGGTGCCGCGTGCGAGCGAGGCGGCGAGCGATCCTGCAGCCACGCGCCAGCTCGCGGGTGACCTCGACGCAATCCTCGCGCGCGCGCTCGCGAAGCCGAGTGCCGAGCGCTACGCGACGATGGCCGCGTTCGCCGACGACCTCGAGCGCCACCTGCGCGGCGAGCCCGTCAAGGCGCGGCCCGACGGCTGGTGGTACCACGCCGAGCGCTGGGTGCGGCGCCACAAGCTGGAGACGGCGGTCGGTGCGGCCATCGTGGTCGCGGTGCCGGCCGGGGCAGCGGCGCAGGCGGCCGTGCTGGTGGCGATCGGCGCGGGTGCGGCCGTGGCGTTGTGGCAGATGCGCGTGGCGCGTTCGCAGGCGCAGGCGGCGCGCGACGCAGCATCGCGCGCAGAGCAGGTGAAGGACTTCGCGCTGTCGATCCTGCAGGGCGCCAACACCGATTCCGGCGCCGGTGCGGCCACCACCGCCGCCGACGTGCTGATGGCCGCGCATGCACGCATCGAGACCGAACTCGCCGGCCGCCCCGAGGTCGCGGTCGAGCTGATGACATCGATCGGCGACGGCCTGCTCGGGCTGGCCCAGCACGCGGCCGCCGCCGACGTGACGCGCAAGGCGGTCGAGCTCGGCCAACGCGCGCTCGGCCGGGCGCACCCTCACACCGTGGCAGCGATGGTGGTGCGCGGTGCCGTGCTCGTCGAGCTCGACCAAACGCGCGAAGCGATCGCGCTGCTCGTGCCGGCGATCGACGAAGCGAAGCGGCAACACGCCACGCACGCGCTGCTCGATGGCCTGCGTTGGCTCGGCCAGGCGCGCATGAAAGAAGGTGAGGTCGAGGCCGGTCTGGCTTGCGTGCAGGAGGCCGTGGCCGTGCTGACCGAAGCCGGCGCCGCCGCACGGCCGCTCGATGCCGTGACCGTGTGGGCCTCGCTCGCCAGCGCGCTCAGCGTGGCCCAGCGCCCGGGTGTGGCCGACGCGGCGCGGCGTTCGATCGCGCACGCCAGGGCGCTGTATGGCGATCGCATCACCGAATCGACGCTGATCGTGCGCACGCTGATGGCGATGGGCATGGCGACAGAAGGCGACGACGCGGCGGCGCTCGCCGAACTCGATTCCGCGCTGGCCGACATGACCGGTTTCTTCGGCCCGGCGTATCCGAAGATCGCCAACATCGTCAACTTTCGCGGCCACATCCGCCTCGACACCGGTGACGCGACTGGCGCAGTCGATGACTTCGAGATGCAGCTGGCCTGCGTCGAGCGGCTCGGCGGTGAAGGCGGTTCGAACCGTGGCCTCGCACACGCCGCCATCGCGAAAGCGCTCGCCGCCGCGCGCCGAGACGGCGAAGCTTTGTTGCACTGCGAAACCAGCGTTCGGCTGCTGTGCGAGAGCACCGGCGCCGACAACCCTTACGCGCTGCGATCGCGCTCCGCGGCCACGCTTTTGCTGGCGCGCCTGGGCCGTCTCGACGAGGCCGAGCGCAGCGCAGAAGCCATCGGTGCGGCAATGCAGGCGCAAGGCCTGCTCGACCGCGCGCTGCATGCCGGCCGCGTCAGCGTGCTGCGCCGTTTGCAGGGCCGGCATGCCGAGGCGATCGAACGCGCGCAGGAGGCGGTCAACGGGCTGCACGCACACCCCTCGAAGATCGTGCGTGCCACCGCCGCTGCAGCACTCGGCAGTGCATTGCTCGCCGCGGACCGCCCGGCCGAAGCGACCGAGCCACTGCGCGAGGCGGTGCGCCTGTTCGCCGAAAAGCAGTTGGCGGTCTCGCCCGACCAGGCCGATGCGCGCACCGATCTCGCGCGTGCCGAAGCGGCGGCGCAGCGCACCCCCTAACTTGTCGCCGGCATCTGCGCCGCGCGATGTCTGGTTCGGCCGCGAGGGCCCGTTAAGCACAGTGGAAGCGGCGTGCGAGCCGTCTCACGTGCCACGGAGCCCACCATGAAAATCGCTTGCCTGTCGAAGTCGGTCGCGGCGCTCGCCGCCATGCTCACGCTTTTTGTCGTCGTTGTGCCCGCGGGTGCCAAAGACGCTGCGGGTGCGGACCCGTGTCAGTTGCTGACCCGCTCCGAAGTGGCCGCCGTCATGCCGGGGGCCCAGCTCGGCAAGCCCGAGAGCAGCCGCGAGGCGTACGGCATCCGGGCCTGCGTGTGGGAGTGGGAGGGCGGCAGCTTCGCGTTGCAACTGCTGCCCGGCAAGCACGGTGCGGCTAACGAGATACGCGGCATGGCCCTGGGCTACACCAACCCGCTCGCGCGCAATTCGGTGCGATACGAGACCGTGCCCGGCATCGGTGAAGTTGCCCTCGCCGCGGTCGAACCTGTGGACGCGGCGCGCGGCGTGATCGCCGACATGGCGATGCTCACCGCGCAACGTGGTGCCCAGGTGATCTTGCTTCAGTGCGCCGCGCTCGCCCGCGGTGACCGCGCGGCGGCGCTGAAGGCGTTGACGGTGTTGGGGCGCGCGGCGGTCGCGCGTCTGCCGGCGTCGTGACATTCATCAAGGGAGAAAGACCGGTGCGCACAAACGTCATCAACTTCGGGACCGGCGGCGTCTCGGCGCGCTTGGCGGCAGCGGCCCTGGTTGCGTTCGCACTTTCATTCGGTGCCGGCGCCGCCGAGCCCGCCAAGAGCGGCAGCGCGGGGTTCGGCGCCATGGCGTGTGCGGTCACGCTCGACCCGGCGAGCGTCAGCGTCGGCGCCGAAGGGGCCGACAACCTCATCGTCGACGTGACCGTCACCGCAGGCTGCCCTTACGACGCACGCCGCCTCGATGCGTTCATCACAGTCACTGCGGGCGCGACGGGTGTCGGCAGCGGCGCGGTGACGTACAAGGTCGCGCCCAATCCCGGCGACGCGCGGCAAGGCGCGATCCTGATCGGTGGCACGAAGTTCGTCGTCAGCCAGGGCAAGAAACCTGCGTCGCGTGCGACGGCGTTCGACTTCGACGGCGACGGCAAGGCCGACTTCGGCATCTACCGGCCGTCGTCCGGCACCTGGTACGTGCTGGAGTCGAAGGACGGTTTCTTCAGCACGCAATGGGGCTTCGGCAAAGACAAGATCGTTTCGGGAGATTTCGACGGCGACGGCAAGACCGACGTGGCGATCTACCGGCCCTCCAGCGGCACCTGGTACATCTTGCAGTCCCGCGACGGCTTCAAGGCAGTTCAGTGGGGCTTCGCCGACGACATCCCGGTGCCCGCCGACTACGACGGCGACGGCAAGACCGATGTGGCGATCTACCGGCCGAGCAACGGCACCTGGTACCTCCTGCAGTCGCGCGACGGCTTCAAGGCGGAGCAGTGGGGCTCTTCGACGGATGTCCCGATGCAAGCCGACTACGACGGTGACGGCAAGGCCGACATCGCGATCTACCGGCCGAGCAACGGCACGTGGTACGTCCTGCAATCGCGTGACGGCTTCAAAGCGGTTCAGTGGGGCTTCGGAAAAGACATCCCGGTGCCGGCCGACTACGACGGCGACGGCAAGACCGACTTCGCGATCTACCGGCCGAGCAACGGCACCTGGTACCTGCTTCAGTCGCGTGACGGCTTCAAAGCAACGCAGTGGGGCTTTTCGACCGACATCGCCGTACCGGCGGACTACGACGGCGACGGCAAGACCGACATCGCGGTCTACCGGCCGAGCGACGGCACCTGGTACGTGCTGCGGTCGCGCGACGGCTTCATCGCGCAGCAGTGGGGCTTCTCGACAGACCTGCCCGTGCCGGCCGCGGCACGCCCATGAACGCGATCCACGCAACACCTCAGGAGTCACCATGACACGCAAAACCCTCAGTGCCGCATGCCTCGCCTCGTTGCTGTTGTCGACGGCAGCCGGTGCGACCGACATCACGTTCGACGACCTCGCCCCCGGCACGATCCTGAGCACGCAATACGCTGCCCTCGGCGTCGTGTTCTCGGCCAATGCGTTCGTCGGTACGAATGGCAACTCGACCGACGCCGACTGGGCCACCAATACCGACATGGGCATCGTCGCTTCGACCGGCGCAGATGTCGGCGCGCTCGGCGGCCCCGCGCTCGTCAGCGGCAACATCCTGCACTCGTTCTCGGGCTGGCTCGCCGAAGACGGCGACGCCAGCTTCGCCGCGAACTTCACGACCGCGATCACGTCGTTCAGCGCAGATTTTGCAGGTGTCTCGATTGCGGGCGACACAGCGCTCTACGTGTTCAACGGCGCCAGCTTGCTCGGCGTGGTGGTCGGGTCGAAGGATCCGGGGCAGTACACGCTGAGCTACAGCGCGCCCTCGATCACGCGGGTCGTCGTCGCTGCCGGGTCGTTCGCCGACTGGGTGGGTGTCGACAACATCCGCTTCACGCAGGTAGCGGCCATTCCGGAGCCACGCGAGTCCGTGTTGATGGCGATCGGATTGGCCGCCGTATTCGTCGCAATGAGGCGACGCGCGCGGCGCTGAGTCACCGAGGCGCCGAAGCTGTGTTTTCACAAAACTTGGAGAACTGCTCATGAACCACGTTGGAAACCGATTGGTGCTGTGGACAGCGCTGCTTTGCGCAGTGCCGTCGACCCCGGCGCTGGCCGCTTCGCCTGTTTTCACGGCAGCTGTCAGCGGCTACACCGCGATCGAGAACCGGCCGATCGTGGCGACCGATCGGGTCGCGGTCGACACGACGCAGCAAAGCAACTTCAACCGCGCGGAGGCGTCGGGTGAGGGCGGGCAGCTGATTTCGTACTCGAGCTTCGGCCCGAACGACACGGGTTACACCAGCAGCTACGCTCGAGGGTATGCGTCGTCCGAGCCGGGCCTGCTGCGCGTCTATGGCGGCGTGCTGTCGGTCGCGACGGACTTTCAAAACAAGACGACGGGCAACTACTCGCCGAGCGGCTACAACGTGGCATCGAGCATCAACGTCGGCGCCTCGTTCGCCGACACCGTCACGATCGGCGGCGTCGGCATGGCGATGGGTGCGTTGGTCCAACTGCCAGTCAATTTCTTGGCCGAGATGGTGTCGAACTATTCGCTCGGCTACCCGGTGTATTCACAGCATGCGCTCAGTGCCTACGCGAGCTTCTTGCTGCCCGGGCTGGGGCCGCAGATTTTCTCGACCGAGAGCGGCTACTTTCCCTGGACAGTAACGCGTGCTTCCGACACCACCAGCCTGTATCGGGTGCGCAGCGATGTCGACTATCTGGTCAACGTCCATGTCGGCGATGTGTTTGCGGTCGGCGCGACCTTCGGTGTTACCGGGCTGGCCAACATCACAGACCCGAACCGGCAGATCAACGTCGGCGGCTTCGTGGACGGTTCCAACACCGCCGCCCTCTGGTTCGGCAAGCTGCCCGAGGGCGTGTTCTTGACGAGCGCGAGCGGGCACGACTACACGATCGACCCGACCGCTTTGGTCGTCACGATACCGGTGCCGGAGCCCGAAACCTACGCCCTCATGTTGGTGGGCCTGATGGCGACCGGCATCGCGCTTCGACGCCGCACGATGCGGCCCCACCGCGTCTCGTCGCAAACCTAGGTCGCGGCTTTCTGACGCTCAGCGCCTGCGGGACGCGCCGGCCGTTTTCCCGCCACGGAGCGCACGATAAAAACGTTTTGCCTGTGTCACAAGGAGCGCCGACCATGAGCGACCCCGTCTACATCACGCCACTCGGCCCGAACCTTTACCTGGACAGCGAAGGCCGGATGCATCGGGGCGTCCTTCCCGAGGTTCCGGCTTACGCACCACCTGGCGGTATGCTGCGATCCGCCCAAGACGTAAGCAAACTCGCCAAGACGTTCAACGACATCGGGAACGCGCTGCCGTCGGAGAAGAACAAGAAGGAATTTTTGGAGTTCCAGAAGAAGGTCACCGACCTGGGTTTACCGCCAGAACTTGCGAAGTTGCTGGGCGTTGTCGGCAACATCGCCGGCGCCATCGGGACCGCCTTCGTCGCGCTCGGTGTCGCGGTCGCGCTGGCGAAGATGCTGGGCTTGTTCGGCGATGGCCCGTCGCCGCTCGAGCAACTGGTCAAGGCGCGGTTCGATGCGCTCGAGCGGCAGTTCAACGCGTTGGCGCAGGTCATCTCGCAACAACAGCTGAGTCGGCAAAAGCAAGCGCTGGTTTCGGCGCGCTCGGCCGTTGAGAGCTTCGTTTCACAGCGCGACAGCGGCACGATGAGCGAGGCGGAGATCCAGTCCCGGCTGCAGCAGCTGACCGGTCTGCTGTCCATCATCTCGACCGCCGAAGTCTTGAGCCTGCTCGACTCGACCACCTACGTGACCCTGTTCGACGCTGGCAAACATACCTTGGTCTGGCCGTGGATCACGAGCAACCTGTTCGTGCTGCCCGAAGGCGCAGCCCCGCAGAGAGCGGTCTTTCCGACCGCCAACTCGGCGGTGTTCGACAGCCGCCTCGCGCTGCCGCTGGGCGTTCAGGCGGCGCAGACTTACCTGGCGCTGATGCAAAGCCTGTTCCCGGAGTTTCGGACGACCGGCGACTTGCGGCCGCAGCTGCGCAATGTCGCCGACAAGCTTTCGGACCTGGCGGCGTCGATCCGCAACACGACGCTGGCGCGCACGATGCACGTGGAGGGCGACTTCTACTCATTGATCGACGACTTCTATGTCGTCGACCCCCTCCCGGGCGTGACCCGACCCGTACTGAAGGCCGACTTCACGTGGGTCGTCGGCGCGATCGACTTGTGCCATCACGACGACTCGTTCTTCGCCGACGTGGGCGTGGGAGCCGCCGTCGCATCGCCGGGGCCGACCCGCCGCGGCAGCCTCGATCTGCGCTGGCGCCTGCCGGCGAACCTGGAGCTCAGCCCGCTGTCGTCCGGTCTCGTGCACGAAGACGGAACCGCGGTTCTGCAATACCGGATCACCAATGCCGGGCAGTGCGCCGACGCCGCCAACGATCGCGCCGCGCAGGGCTACGCCGATCTGCTGCTGTCGAGTGGATACATGACGCTTGTCCATCTGGCGGCTCAGTTGCGCCACGCGGCGACGCAACCGGTTCGCAGCGAGACCGTGGGAGGCAGCGTGTTCCTGCAGCGTCATCCGGAGCCAGGCGCCGCAGTCACGGTTCACAGCACGCCGAGCCTGGCCTTGTTCCCGAAGGTGACAGGCGACATCGAGGCCCAGGCATGGCGCGAGCTGCAACGTGTGCGTGCCATCGTCACCGTCTCCACACAGTCGCTGCCGCGACCGTCGCCACTGATCCGCTACCGCGTGTTGCTGCGCACGCTGTCTTCGGCCGTATCGCCGCAGGTGTGGCACGAGCCCGACTACGCGGCAGTGCAAGCCGCGACGTATGTGGACGACCCGCTCCACGTCGGCTTCAAACGGCTGCACCTGCAGACGTCGTTCGCTGCGGTCCTGCACGAGGAGCTGCTTTTTGAAGGCACCAGCCAGATGAACGACCGCCAGTTCGACCGCGTGCTGAGCCTTCCTGCGCGCACCTTCGACTGGTGGATCCCGACCCGCCCGAGCCCGTTCGTCAGCACCACGCTCGACCATCCTGGCAATGGCGCGTTGCTGGGCCGCGAGCCGTTGCAGAAGCCATCGCCGACCTTCCCGGCCACGCTGTTGCGGCCGGTGCTGCGTGACTCCGTCGATGCTGATCTGGGCAGCCGCCCGCTCGTGATGCTCGGCCTGGGGTGGGAAGAAGGCGGCCAGACCTGGCACGGCTTTCATCGCGAGATGGCGCAAGCGACGGTGGAAATGCGCGTTCAGGCGGTGTGGCGTAACGGGCAGCTGCGCGTCGTCATCGACAACCGGCCGCAAGACCGCAATTACGTCGTCTTCGTTGTCGTCGAAGAAACCTTCGGCAGCATCGAGGCCGATGAACAGACGCCGAAAGTGCTGCACACGGCGTTCAAGGTGGCGATCAACGGGAGCCTGACTTATGTCCCGCAAGCACTCTTTGACGAGGAAATCAAGTCGAGGGGAAAGCGCGACGAGTTTGTGCACGACTTCGGCGTGTTCGTCCGACCCAAACCCGGCGAGCCTGTCTTCGGCTCGATCGAACTGGCCGAACTCGCGACCGAGTCCGGTCGAGATCGCCTTGTCGCGGCGCTGCTCCAGTTCGAGCCCGAACTGATCACCCAGCTCCTTCACCAGCGCGCATCGAAACCGCTGGCGTCATCCCGCTAAAGAAGGTGCGGCGCGCGGAAAGGCCCGGCTGCGCGGTCAGCGTTGCACTTGCAACAGCAGCTTGAGCGGCCCGCTGCGCGCCCACATCGCGACCTCTTCGTCGAGCAGGTGCTTGGTGCGTGGGTTGGCCTCGGCCCACCCCGACTCGAATTGCAACTCGGCGCTGGCGCCGTCGCGTTTGAGGCGCATCGCGGTGGCGCTCACCTCACCGCGCGCGTGGCATTTGATCGTGGCCAGACGCAGGCATAAAACCTGCCACGCGAAGTCTTCGCGCACCAGGCTGGTCTCGACCTTGCGGAGGCCGCCGCGCTGTCCGAGCACGAGTTCGCCGACGCGCCGCAGCTGGCTTTGTGAAAAGCCGGCCGCATCGGCGTGCGCGAGCACGTAGGCGCTGTGGCGGTGGTGGTCGTGGTGCGAAATCATCATGCCGATTTCTTGCAGCGCGCAGGCCCAGAGCAACTCGCGGCGCGTCTCGGCGCTGGCCTTCGGTTGCGCGACCGCGTACAGCGCCTGCGCGACGCTTGTCACGCGCGCGGCCTGCTGCGTGTCGACCATGAAGCGGCGCTGCAATTCGCGCACCGAGGCATCGCGGATGTCGTGACCGTCTTGCTGCAGGCCGATGGCGTGCACGCGCTCGTCGAGGTCGAAGAGCACGCCTTGGCGCAGCGCGCCGCGCGCCGGCAGCAACTCGGCGATGCCGAAGTTCGCGGCCAACGTGTAGAGAATCGACAAGCCGCCGGCGATGACCGCGCGGCGCTCCTCTTTGAGCCCCGGCAACGCGAGCTTTTCGACCTTGCCAGCGCGCAGGCATTGCTCCATCAGCCAGCGCAGGCCGTCGGGCGTGATGCGGCCATCGGTGATGCCGCTGGCGGCAAGCAATTGCGACATCGCACCGACCGTGCCGGACGAGCCCAACGCCTCTTGCCAGTGCGTGGCCGCGAATGGCTCCAGCCCTTCTTCGAGCTCGGCGCCGGCGGCGATCTGCGCCTGCCGGAACGCGCTTTCGGTGAAACGGCCCTCGCCGAAATATTTCAACGACAGGCTTACGCTGCCGACCTGAAACGATTCGGCGCGCACCGGCTTGCGGCCGTGGCCGAGGATCATCTCGGTCGAGCGGCCGCCGATGTCGACCACGAGGCGCGGCAGCATCGAAGGCTGCAGCCGCGCGACGCCCGCGTAGATCAGGCGCGCTTCTTCGCGGCCCGAGATCACCTCGATTGGAAAGCCGAGGACGGCTTGCGCACGGGTCAAAAATTCATCGCGGTTGCGGGCCTCGCGCAAGGTTTGCGTTGCGACTGCGCGCACCTGCGCCGGCGTGAAGCCTTGCAGCCGCTGCGCGAACCGTGCCAGGCAGGCGAGGCCGCGTGCGCCGGCTTCATCGGTCAGCAGGCCGTTGGTGTCGAGGCCGGCGCCGAGGCGCACGGTTTCTTTGAGGTAGTCGATGCGGCGGTAACGGCCGTCGATCAGCTGGCCGATCTCGAGGCGAAAGCTGTTCGAGCCCATGTCGATCGCGGCGAGCTGGCCGGGCCAGCGCGGAAGGTCTGCGGGCGCGGTGCGGGGAGTCAAAATTTGCATGGCGCATTGTCCGTGCAAAGCGAGGGGTTTTTCGCGACACACGGGCTGCGCAACGGCCTGTTTCTAAAATCCACCGTCCCCAAAAAAAAGGAGCTGCGCATGCCGACCACCTTTGAAATCGATGGCCCCTCGAACTCGCTCGACCTGACGCGCCGCGACTTCGTGCGCACCGCTGTCGGCAGCGCTGTCGGCACCGGTTTCGCAGCCTCGGTGATGCCGGTCGGCGCACAGACGGTCAAGACCGACAGCACCGGCCTCACGGTCGGCGAGGTCACGATCATGGTCGGCGATTTCAAGATGCCTGCGTACCGTGCGGCGCCGGCCGGCAAGACCGATCTGCCGGTCGTGCTCGTGATCTCGGAAATCTTCGGCGTGCATGAGCACATCGCCGATGTGGCGCGGCGCTTCGCCAAACTCGGCTACCTTGCGATCGCGCCCGAGTTGTTCGTGCGCCAAGGCGACGCGCAGTCGTATGGAGAGATCGGCAAACTCATTGCCGAAGTCGTCGGCAAGGTGCCCGACGCCCAAGTGATGGGCGACCTCGACGCGACCGTCGCGTGGGCCAAGGCCAACGGCGGCAACGCGGCCAAGCTCGCCATCACCGGCTTTTGCTGGGGCGGGCGCATCACTTGGCTCTACACGGCGCACAACCCTTCGGTGAAGGCCGGCGTGGCGTGGTACGGCCAGTTGCTCGGCGCGCCGAGCGAGCTGAAGCCGACGAATCCGATCGACCTCGTGGCCAAGCTGAACGCGCCGGTGCTGGGGTTGTATGGCGCCGAAGACACCGGCATCCCGGTGGCGGCGGTCGATCAAATGAAGGCGGCGCTTGCCAAAGCCGGGCAAACCAATGCTGCCGCGAAGGCATCGCAGTTCGTCGTCTACCCCGGCGCGCCGCACGCGTTTCATGCGGACTATCGGCCGAGCTACAAAAAGGACGCGGCCGAGGATGGGTGGAAGCGGTGCGTGGCTTGGCTCGAGGCCAACGGCGTGGCCTGACGCTGAATTTTCGTCTGCGAATCAGCGGACGATCAGCACAGGCACTTTCGAGTGCGTCAGCACCTTCTGCGTCTCGCTGCCGAGCAGCAGGGCCGACACGCCGCGCCGGCCGTGCGAGGCCATCACGAGCAGGTCGCACTGCATGCGTTTGGCGTGGTCGATGATCGCCTCCCAAGGGTGCAGCGCCTCGACGGTTTGCGACTGGCAGCTCACGCCCGCCTGCTGACTCTGCTCGACCACGGCCAGCACGCGCTTGGCGGCAATGCGCTCCTGCGCATCGAAGAACTCCTGCGGCGGCGTGGGTTGCATTTCGGAGATCGCGCTGTACGGGAACGGCTCTTTCACGCTGATCGTGTAGAGCTCCGCGCCGATCGACCTCGCCAGTTCGATCGCGGTGGCGATCGCTTTGCCGGTGATGTCGGAGCCGTCGGTCGGCACGAGAATGCGCTTGAACATGGTCGTCTCCTTCGCTGTTGAAAGTGGTGAGACATGATGCTCCGCCGACCGTTCCCGCGCGAGCGCTTTCACCGCGCGGCTTGATGCAAAACAAGCCTTCAGCCGCCTCGCGCGACCGGCCGTGCGGGGTCGGCCGACCACTCGCTCCAGGAGCCCGGATAAAGCTTCGAACCCGCGAGGCCGGCGTGTTCCATCGCGAGCAGGTTGTGGCAAGCGGTGACGCCCGAGCCGCACTGATGCACCGTGTTCGCGGCGGTGTGCGCGCCGAGCAAGGCAGTGAACTCGGCTCGCAGTTGCATGGCGGATTTGAAGCGGCCGTCGGCGCCGAGGTTGTCTTTGAAAACGCGGTTCGTCGCGCCGGGGATGTGACCGGCCGCCTTGTCGAGCGGCTCGACCTCACCACGAAAGCGCTCGGCGGCACGCGCATCGATCAGGCGCACGCGGCCGAGTTCGGCAGCGAGTGCGGTGGCGTCGAGCGTGCCGACGAGCGCGGTGCGATCGGGGTAGGGCGCTGATGCGATCGGCGGGTTCGCATCGATCGTGAGCGTGCCGCCGCTGGCAGTCCACGCGCCCATGCCGCCGTCGAGCACGGCCACGTCGGCGTGGCCCATCCAGCGCAGCATCCACCACAGGCGCGCGGCGTACATGCCGCCTTGGCCATCGAGCGCGACGACATGCGTCGACGGCGTGATGCCGATGCGGCCGAGCGTGGCGGCGAAGTCGGCGCGTGAGGGGAGGGGATGGCGGCCACGAAATCCGACGCCCGCACCGGTTTTCGCGCCGCTCAGGTCGCGTTCCAGATGCAGGTAGTGCGCGCCCGGCAGGTGGCCGGCGCGCCAGCTCGCTTCGCCCGCGTCGACATCCGCGAGGTCGAAGCTGGTGTCGACGAGCACGAGGTCGGCGCTTGTCGTCAGCGCGGTACGAAGTCCATCGGCAGAAATCAGCGTGGTGTGCGGCATGGCGTCAAGGCTCCAGCGGTGCGTGGGCGGTTTCGGGCGCGCTGCTGCGGGCACGCAGCAAGGTGGCCGCGAGGCCGGCGCCGACGATCAGGATCATGCCGCCGAGCGCCATCCAGGTCACGTGGTCGGCGAACAGCAACACGCCGTAGCCGAACGAGAACGCGATGCCGAGGTACTGCAGGCTCGCGATCACCAGCGTGCGGCCGGTGCTGTAGGCGCGTGTCATCAGCAGTTGGGCCACAGTCGCGAGCAGGCCGACGGCAACGAGCAGCGCCGCGCCTTTTGGCGTGTGCGCGTGCATGCCGGTGAACAAGGTCGTGAGCAGCCCGAAGATCGCGCCGCCGAGCGAGAAATAAAAGACGATCCGCATCTCGGGTTCGCCAGCACGCGCGAGCGCCGTGACCTGCAGGTAAGCGGTCGCTGAAATCATTCCCGAGAGCAGGCCCATCAGCCCGTGCCACAACTGGTCTTGCTCGATCGTCGGCCGCAGGATCAACGCAACGCCTGCGAACCCGAGCAGCACCGTGCCGATCAGCCGGCCATCGACGCGCGCCGCACCCAGCATCGCGGCGCCGCCGAGCAGGAACAACGCCATCCAGACCGAAGACATGTAGTTCAGCGTCATCGCGGTCGCGAGCGGCAAGTTGCCCAACGCGTAGAACCACAGGAACATCGCGATCACGCCGGTCAGGCTGCGCCAGAAATGCGAGGCAGGCACGCTGGTTTTCAGGGGCACGTGACGCGAGCGTGCCAGCATGAAAATCAGTACCGCGCCGATCAGGCCGCGGTAGAAAATGATTTCGCCGGGCGCGTATTCGGCCGAGGCGAGCTTCACGCACACGCCCATCGTCGCGAACAAGAATGACGCCAGCACCATCAGCCAGGCTGGCGAGAGTCTGTTGGTCAGAGTTGCCCTTTCATGGCCCGGCGATACCACTCGTGGAATTGCTGCATGCCGTCTTCCATCGGGCTCTGGTACGGGCCGACCTCGTCATCGCCGCGCTCCATCAACGCGCGGCGGCCGGCGTCCATGCGGAGTGCGATCTCGTCGTCTTCGGCGCAGGTTTCCCAGTACGCGGCTTGCTCGGCTTCGATGAACTCGCGCTCGAACGCGTGGATCTCTTCGGGGTAGTAGAACTCGACCACGTTGAGCGTCTTCTGCGGGCCCTTCGGGTAGAGCGTCGAGACCACCAGCACGTGCGGGTACCACTCGACCATCACGGTCGGGTAGTAGGTGAGCCAGATCGCGCCGTGTTTGGGGAGCTCGCCATTGCAGTACTTCAACACCGCGTCGTGCCATTTGCGGTAGGCCGGCGTGCCGGGGCGCGCGAGCTCGTTCTTCGTGCCGACGGTTTGCACCGAATGGTGGTCGCCGAACTCCCAACGCAGTTCGTCGCAGGTGACGAACTGGCCGAGGCCGGGGTGAAACGGGCCGACGTGGTAATCCTCGAGGTAGACCTCGATGAAGGTCTTCCAGTTGTAGTCGCATTCGTGCCGGTGCACGTGGTCGAGCACGTAACCGTCGAAGTTCAGGTCGGCGATCGGCCCGAGGCCGGCAAGGTCGGCCGCTACGTTGCGGCCCGTGCCCTCGAACACCATGCCGTTCCAGGTTTGGGTCGGGTAGTTGGCGAGGTTCAAGCACGGGTCGTCGGCGAAATGCGGCGCGCCGGTCAGCTGGCCCTGCAGGTCGTACGTCCAACGGTGCAGCGGGCACACGATGTTGCTTTTGGTGTTGCCGCGGCCCTTGAGCATCAGCGCCTGGCGATGGCGGCAGACGTTCGAGATCAGTTCGACGCCCGCGGGCGTGCGCACCAGCGCGCGACCTTCGCCCTCTTGCGGCAGCGCATAGAAATCGCCGATCTCAGGCACGGCAAGCTCGTGGCCGAGGTAGCGCGGGCGGTTCGCGAACAGGGTTGCCAGCTCGCGACGGAACAGGCCATCGTCGAAATAACGGCTGACCGAAAGTTGCGAGCAGCTGCGCTCGAGCGCTGAAAGGTTGACGCTCAGGTCGGACATGGTCCCGGCGAATCTCCACAAAAACCAGGGTTGACGCGGGCCCAGAGTGGGCCGATGGCGCACGGTGCGGGTTGACGCGGAGCTGCCGGGCTTGGCAGGCCGCAGATTGTATCCGGGGGGTCGAGCCCGGCTATCTTCACCGTTGTCACCACTCGTCACCGCATCGTCGATCCACAGGCGTGGCGGCGCGATCGGCCTGACTACAATCAGGGCTTTTCGCGCTAAGGCAAATGGCAAAGACAAGTTCCTCGACCGCAACGGTTGCCGCCCCCGCGAGCTACGAAGAAGCGCTCGGCGAGCTTGACCGCCTCGTGACTGCGATGGAAGCCGGCCAACTGCCGCTCGATCGCCTGCTCGAAAGCTACAAGCGCGGCGCCGAATTGCTGACCTTCTGCCGCGCCCGGCTCGAAGCGGTTGAGCAGCAGGTCAAGGTGCTCGAAGACGGCCAGTTGAAACCACTCGACCTCGGCACCGCATGAAGCTCGCCGAATTCGACTCGTGGATGCGCGCCGAGGCCGAGTTGGTCGAAGGCGCGTTGCAACGTTGGGTGCCCGCCGATGCGCCCGCGGGGCTGGGCCACACGATGCGCTACGGCGTGCTCGACGGTGGCAAGCGCGTGCGGGCGTTGCTCGTGCTCGCCGCCGCGCAAGCGGTGCACGGCTTGCCCGAGGCCGCGATGCGCGCGGCCTGCGCGGTCGAGCTGATCCACGCGTACTCCCTCGTCCACGACGACATGCCCTGCATGGACAACGACGTGCTGCGCCGCGGCAAGCCCACCGTGCACGTGCAGTTCGGCGAGGCCCAGGCGATGCTCGCCGGCGACGCGATGCAGGCGCTGGCGTTCGAGGTGCTCACCCCCGATGAAGGCACGACCCTGCCGGCCGCATTGCAAGCGCGCCTGTGCTCGCTGCTCGCGCGCTCGGCCGGCCATGCGGGCATGGCCGGCGGGCAGGCGATCGATCTCGCCAGCATCGGCCAGCCGCTCGGCGAACACGCGCTGCGCGACATGCACCACCGCAAGACCGGCGCGCTGCTGCAGGCCAGCGTGCTGATGGGTGCGGCCTGCGGTGACGTCACGCACGCGCAGTGGTCGGCGCTGGCCGATTACGGCGACGCCCTCGGCCTCGCGTTCCAGGTGGTCGACGACATCCTCGACGCGACGCAGGCTTCGGCGACGCTCGGCAAGACCGCCGGCAAAGACCAGGGCAACAACAAGCCGACCTATGTGACCGTGCTCGGCCTCGATGCCGCACGCCGCCACGCGACCGATCTGCGCGACAAGGCGCAAGCCGCACTCGCCCGCAGCGGTCTGCCCGACGCGGCCTGGCTGAGCCTGCTCGCGGACAAGGTGGTCGAAAGAGAAAGCTGAAGCTGCAGATGAAACACCCGATCCTCGAATCCATTGCCAGCCCGGCCGACGTGCGCAGGCTCTCTCGCCTCGAACTCAAGCAGCTCGCGACCGAGCTGCGCGATTTCGTCGTGCAAAGCGTGTCGCAAACCGGCGGGCATTTGTCGTCGAACCTCGGCACCGTCGAGTTGACGATTGCGCTGCACCACGTCTTCAACACGCCGCACGACCGCCTGGTCTGGGACGTGGGCCACCAGACCTACCCGCACAAAATCTTGACCGGCCGGCGCGAGCGCATGGGCTCGTTGCGGCAGCTCGGCGGCATCTCGGGCTTTCCGCGGCGTGACGAGAGCGAGTACGACGCGTTCGGCACCGCGCATTCGTCGACCTCGATTTCGGCCGCACTCGGCATGGCCGTGGCTGCCAAGCTCAAAGGCGAAGACCGCAAGGCGGTCGCGATCATCGGCGACGGCGCGATGAGCGCCGGCATGGCGTTCGAGGCGCTCAACAACGGTGGCGTTTCGCACGCCGACATGCTGGTCGTGCTCAACGACAACGACATGTCGATCTCGCCGCCGGTGGGCGCGCTCAACCGCCACCTCGCGCGGCTGATGAGCGGGCGTTTTTACGCGACCGCGCGCGACACCGCGAAGTCGGTGCTCAAGAACGCGCCGCCGCTGTTCGAGTTGGTCAAGCGCTTCGAGGAGCACGCCAAAGGCATGGTCGTGCCCGGCACGATCTTCGAGGAATTCGGCTTCAACTACGTCGGCCCGATCGATGGCCACGACCTCGATTCGCTGATCCCGACGCTAGAAAACCTGCGCCAGCTCAAGGGCCCGCAGTTCCTGCACGTCGTCACCAAAAAAGGCTACGGCTACAAGCTCGCCGAGGCCGATCCGGTCAACTACCACGGGCCGGGCAAGTTCGATCCGGCGGTCGGCATCGTCAAGCCATCCACGCCGGGCAAGCCGACCTTCACGCAGATTTTCGGCAACTGGCTGTGCGACATGGCTGCGGCCGATGAGCGCCTGGTCGGCATCACGCCGGCGATGCGCGAAGGCTCGGGCATGGTCGAGTTCGAGCGGCGTTTTCCTAAGCGCTATCACGATGTGGGCATCGCCGAGCAGCATGCCGTCACGTTCGCGGCCGGGCTCGCGTGCGAAGGGCTCAAGCCGGTCGTCGCGATCTACTCGACCTTCCTGCAGCGCGCCTACGACCAGCTGATTCACGACGTGGCAATCCAGAAACTGCCGGTCGTGTTCGCGCTCGACCGCGCCGGCCTCGTCGGTGCCGACGGTGCCACGCACGCCGGCAACTACGACATCGCCTACCTGCGCTGCATCCCAAACATGAGCGTGTTGACGCCGGCCGACGAAAAGGAATGTCGCGACGCGCTGACGACCGCGTTCCGGCAAGACCACCCGGTCGCGGTGCGCTATCCGCGTGGCGCTGGCACCGGTGCGGCAGCAGGCAGTGAGTTGACCGAGCTGCCGTTCGGCAAAGGCGAAGTTCGCCGCAGCATCTCGCGTGCTCTGGCTCAGGGCGGTCCGCGCGTCGCGATCCTCGCGTTCGGCACCCTGCTCTACCCGGCGCTGGCGGCGGCCGAGAAGGTCGATGCCACGGTGGCCAACATGCGTTTCGTCAAGCCGCTCGATGTCGAACTCGTCACCGAGCTGGCCCTCACGCACGATGGGGTCGTGACGATCGAAGACGGCTGCGTGATGGGTGGCGCCGGCAGCGCGGTGCAAGAGGCGCTGGCCGCGGCCGGCATCCTGATCCCGGTGCTCGCGCTCGGGTTCCCCGATGAGTTCATCGAGCACGGCGACCCGGTCAAGCTGATGGCGATATACGGGCTCGACGCGGCCGGCATCGAGCAAAGCATCGTCAAGCGTTTCGGCGCGCGGCCTGCGCTGGTACGGGCGGCCGCGAACCAATGATCGGCCGTCGCACGGTCCATTGACGCGGGCCGAACGCTCGCTTCAAATCCGCGCCACCGTGCGGCCCGCGGTTTGCTGGCATGCTCGGATTCCGGTGACAAGATGACAACCATGAGCAACCTGAAAGACGCACTCCACATTCCCGACACGCAAAGCGAGCGTGACGAACGGCACTTGGCGATCCAGCGTGTCGGCGTGAAAAACCTGCGCTACCCGCTGCAGTTGCGCATCGGTAATGCGGTCTCGCCGACGGTTGCGCTGTGGAGTCTCGATGTCGCGCTGCCTGCCGAGCAGAAGGGCACGCACATGTCGCGCTTCATCGGCTGGCTCGATGCGCTCGACACGCCGCTCGACGCGCCCACGCTGCGCGCCGAACTCACGGTGATGCTCGACAAGCTGCACGCCACCGAGGGCCGCATCGACGCGCAGTTTCCGTTTTTCCTGCGCAAGCGTGCGCCGGTGACCGGTGTGCAGAGCTTGCTCGAATACCAGGGCCGCTGGCTGGCCGAGGCAGTCAACGGCGAAGGGTCACGAGCCGAAGGCAAGCCATCGGTGACTATTTGGGCCGAGGTCGTCGTGCCGGTCAAGTCACTGTGCCCGTGCTCGAAGGAAATCTCCGACTACGGCGCGCACAACCAGCGCTCGCACGTGACGATCCGGGTCGAGTTGCTGGGCGACATCGAATGGCCCGAATTGGTGCGCTTCGCCGAGGATTCGGCGTCGAGCGAGATCTGGCCGATGCTCAAGCGCGCCGACGAGAAGTGGGTCACCGAGCGCGCCTACGAGAACCCGAAGTTCGTCGAAGACATGGTGCGCGACGTGGCGCTGCGGCTCAACGCCGATGCACGCGTCGGGCGCTACAGCGTCGACGTGCAGAACTTCGAGTCGATCCACGCGCACGACGCTTTCGCGCGCATCGAGCGCACGTAGCTATTTTTTCTCGGGCGTTTTAGGCGCCTCCGGTTTCGGCATGTCGCCGATCACCGTCTTGAGCGGGCACACCGAGAACGCCGGGCATTTCCTGCAACCGGCGACGATCGCGATCGGGCAAAGGGTCATGGTGCGTCTCCTGCTTTTTGTGGGCAATGCAGCATACGCCGCATCGCGCACGGGGCCGGTCACCGATTCGGTTTGCGGGGCTCTGCGACCAACGGCGCCGCCTTGCCTTTGTTGCCCGAGTGCGCTTGCAGCGCATCTCGCAGCAGGTATTCGACTTGCGAGTTCGCACTGCGCAACTCGGCCTCGGCGAGCCGCTCGATCTCGGCCCACAACTGCGGGTCGATGCGTAGCAGGAACGACTTCTTGTCGGGGCTGGCCATCGGCTCGGTCTGTTCGGTGCGTGGCCGCTCGCTCAGTTGTACAGCGTGCCGGTGTTGACCACCGGCGTAGGCCTCGAAGTTGTCGACGTCGAAGGTCGCCTGTGCGGTGTCGTCGATCTTCCAGACGATCGCTGCGGCGTTCTCGATCGGGTTGCTGAGCATGTCGTTGACCTTCAGCTTCTCGCTGTTGAAGTTGCGCGCACGTACCGAGACTTTTTTCTTGACGTAGAACGGTTTCTCCCACCGCAGCCCGTCGTTGCGGTCAGTGCCGCGGTAGCTGCCGAACAAGGTGAGCAGCGCCGCCTGGTTCGGCTGCAGCATGTACAGACCGGCGAGGCACCACACGGCGACCCGCGCGCCGACCGCGATGCTTCGCGGCCACAACGTCCTAGGTGTCAAGCGGTCACGCGTTCGTTTCGAGGCTGAGCCCGAGCAGTGCCGGGTCGCCGCGGCCTTGGCGGATCAGCACCGGGGTGTCGCCGGTCAGGTCGACCACGGTGCTGGGTTGCATCGGGCAGGCGCCGGCATCCACGACCGCCTGCAACAGCTTCTGAAACCGGTCGCGGATCGCGTGCGGCTCGTTCATCGGCTCGGTCTCGCCTGGCGCGATCAGCGTGGTCGCGAGCAGCGGTTGGCCGAGGATCTCTAACAGGCATTGCGTCACTGCATGCGCGGGCACGCGCAGCCCGATCGTGCGGCGCGACGGGTGCGAAAGACGCCGCGGCACTTCCTTCGTCGCCTCCAGGATGAACGTGAACGGCCCGGGCGTGCCGAGCTTGAGCAGCCGGTACTGTTTGTTGTCGACGCGCGCGTAGCTCGCGAGCTCGCTGAGGTCGCGGCACAGCAGCGTGAGGTGGTGCTTGTCGTCGACACCGCGAATGCGGCGCAGGTTTTCGGCTGCGGCCTTGTCGTCGAGGTGACAGACGAACGCGTAGCTCGAATCCGTCGGAATCGCCGCGATGCCGCCACCGTGCAGGATCTGCGCGGCCTGCCTGAGCAAGCGGAGTTGCGGGTTGTCGGGGTGAACCTCGAAATACTGCGACATGTTTTTGTTGCCCCGCCTGCCGGGTCGTCAAACGCTTACGCAGGTTGGTGAATGCGCCCCTCCAGCGCGGTCCACACGGGCGTCAACTTGGCAGGCAGCGCGGGCAGAGCGCCGAGGTCCATGTGGCTTTCTTCGGGGCAGTGGAAATCGCTGCCGCGCGAGGCGAGCAACTCGTATTCGAGCGCGGTTTCGGTGTAGCGGATCGCATCGGCCGAGCTGTGGCTGCCGGTCATGACTTCGACCCCGCGCCCGCCGTGCGCCTTGAACTCGCTGAACAGCGCGTACTCCTCGTTCGCCGTGAACTTGTAGCGCGCCGGGTGCGCGATCACGGCGATGCCACCGGCGTCGGTGATCCAGTTGACGGCGTTGCGCAGCGTGGCCCAGCGGTGCGGCACGAAGCCTGGTTTGTTCTCGACCAGGTACTTGCGAAAAACCTCGTGCGTGTCATTGCAAACGCCGCTCTCGACCAGGAACCGCGCGAAGTGCGTGCGAGAAATCAGCTCGGGGTTGCCGACGTACTGCAGCGCGCCTTCATACGCGCCCTTGATACCGACCTTCGCGAGGCCGGCCGCCATTTCCCTTGCGCGCTCGCGCCGCCCGCCGCGCGTGGCGCGCAAGCCGGCATCGAGTGCCGCGTTGTCGACGTCGAAACCCAGCCCGACGATGTGCACCGTCACGTCAACGAAGGTCACGGAGATCTCGGTGCCGGTGAGGTAGGGCAGGCCGAGGCTGGACGCCGCAGCCATCGCGCGCCGCTGGCCACCGATCTCGTCGTGATCGGTCAGCGCCCACAGCTCGACGCCGTTGGCTTTGGCCCGCGCCGCCAGCGCTTCGGGTTCGAGCGTGCCGTCGGAAACGGCGGAATGGCAGTGCAGGTCGGCGTTCATCCAGCAGGTCGGTGTATCCACACGGCAATTGTAGGGACGACGGGTTGCCCATGTCGCCAGCGCCGGCCATCGCCCCTCAACGCGCGGCCCTCAGTGTTCCAACCGAATAACTCGGCCGTTGGTGCTGTCGGTCAGCACGTAGAGCCAGCCGTCGGGGCCTTGGCGCACATCGCGGATGCGTTCGCCGAGGTCTTGCAGCAAACGTTCTTCGCGCACGACCTTGCGGCCGTCGAGTTCGAGCCGCACCAGCAACTGGCCTTTGAGTGCGCCGATGAAGGCGCTGTCTTTCCACCCGGGGTAGCGATCGCTGGTGAGGAACGCGAGGCCGCTGGTCGCGATGGAAGGCACCCAATACGTCAACGGCTGTTCCATGCCGGCCTTGGCCGTGCCTTCGCCGATTTTCGTGCCGGTGCCGTAGTTGGCGCCGTACGTGATCACCGGCCAGCCGTAGTTCTTGCCACGCTCGACCACGTTGAGCTCGTCGCCGCCCTGCGGGCCGTGCTCGTCGGCCCATAGCTCACCGGTGGCCGGATGGATGGCCGCGCCCTGCACGTTGCGGTGGCCGTAGCTCCAGATCTCGGGTCGCGCGCCTTCACGGCCGACGAACGGGTTGTCGGTCGGTACGCGGCCATCGGATTCGATGCGCACGATCTTGCCGTGGTCGTTGTCGAGCGTCTGTGCGTCGTCGCGCCGGCTGAAGCGGTCCCCGAGCGTGACGAACAGCCGCCCGTCACGCGCGAACACCAGTCGCGAGCCGAAGTGCGCGCTGCTCGCGAACTTCGGCGCTTGTCTGAAGATCACACGCACATCGCGCAGGCTGTTGCCATCGAGCCGGCCGCGCGCGACGGCCGTGCTGTTGCCGCTGCTGCCTTCCGGGTCGGCCTCGCTGAAGCTCCAGTAGACGAGCGCGTTCTCAGTGAACTTCGGGTCGAGCGCGACATCGAGCAACCCGCCTTGGCCGCCGGACTCGACCTTCGGCAAGTTCTGCAGCGGCTCGCCGAGTTGGCCTTCGGCCGAGACGATGCGCATGCGGCCGGCCTTCTCGGTGACGAGCATGCGGCCATCGGGCAAGAAGGCGAGCGCCCACGGGTTGCGCAGGCCGCTCGCGACGGTGACCGGTTTGAGGGGCAGGGTTTGCGCGCTCGCGACCGAACCCGTGAAGGCGAGGAGCACGGCGATCACTGCGTATCGAAGGTTCTGCTTCATGGGAACTCCACTGCAATCATGTTGTCGTCTGGTGTGCGGTGCAAGGTTTTCAGCCGACCGCCTCGACGATCATCTGCACGCGCTCGCGGCCGTTGTATTCGTCGACGCTCAGCCGGTACGCGAGCCGCACCTTGGCGCCAACCGGCTCGCTGTGGCCGAACCAGATCGCGTCGCGCAGCGCGCTGCCACGGGCCTCGCCTGCGAAGCGCAGCGCGAGCTTCAAATGCTTTTCGCCGACCAGCCGCTGCGACACCACCTCGACCTCGTCGACGAACACCGGCGCCTCGAAGGCCTGGCCCCACACCTGCGCATCGAGCGCGCGCACGGTCGGCGCGTTGAAGTGCTCGATGCCGAGCGGGCCGTCGGCGAGGAGAGTGCGCGAGAGCGTGGCCGCGTCGAGCCATTCGCTCGCGACGCGCTGGAAGGCGGCATCGAAGGTCGCGAAATGCGCTTCGGCGAGCGTGCAGCCCGCCGCCATCGCGTGGCCGCCGAAGCGCACCAGCACCTCGGGGTGGCGCTTGCTGAGCAGGTCGAGCGCGTCGCGCAAATGAAAGCCGGCGATCGAGCGGCCCGAGCCTTTGAGCAGCCCGTCTTGACCGCGTGCGAACACGAAGGTCGGGCGGTGCACGCGGTCTTTCAAACGCGAGGCGACGATGCCGACCACGCCTTCGTGAAAGCCTTCGTCGAAGATCGCGAGGGCCGACGGCACGTTGATCGGCGCAGCCGCGTCGACCTGCAGCAGGCGCTCCAGCATCGCCTCGGCCTGCTCGCGCATGCCGGACTCCACATCGCGCCGCTCGCGGTTGATCGTGTCGAGCAGCTTGGCCAACTCAGTGGCTCGCGCCGGGTCGTCGGTCAGCAGGCATTCGATGCCGAGCGTCATGTCCGACAGGCGCCCCGCGGCGTTGATGCGGGGGCCGAGTGCGAAGCCGAAGTCGAAGCCGCTCGCGCGCCGAGCGTCGCGCGCGGCAACCGTGAACAGCGCCGCCACGCCCGGCTGCATTTGCCCGGCGCGGATGCGGCGCAGGCCTTGCGCAACGAGGCGGCGGTTGTTGGCGTCGAGCCGCACCACGTCGGCGACGGTGCCGAGGGCAACGAGGTCGAGCAACGCATCGAGCCGCGGTTGATTGGTGATGGAGAACACACCGCGCTCACGCAACTCGGCGCGCAGCGCGAGCAGCACGTAGAAGATCACGCCGACACCGGCGAGGTTCTTGCTGTTGAAGCCGCAGCCGGGCTGGTTCGGGTTCACGATCACGTTCGCGTCGGGCAGCACGACCGCATCGTCGAGCAGCGCGGGCAGGTGGTGATCGGTCACGACCACGTCGATGCCGAGCGCGCGCGCATGTGCCACGCCTTGCAGGCTCGCGATGCCGTTGTCGACCGTCAGCAGCACCTCGGCATTTTCGTCGCGTGCGAGCTCGACGATCGCCGGCGTCAGCCCGTAGCCGTGGATCGCGCGGTCGGGGACGACGTAGTGCAGCGTGCCCGGTGCCGCGCCGAGCAGCGCCAGGCCGCGCAACGCGACGGCGCACGCGGTCGCGCCATCGCAGTCGTAGTCGGCGACGACGCAAATGCGGCGCTGCCGCGCGATCGCATCGGCGAGGAACGATGCCGCGGCCCTGGCGCCGAGCAATTCGGCGGGCGGCAACAGGCGCGCGAGGCCGTCGTCGAGCTCGTCTGGCGTGCGCACGCCGCGGCCTGCGAAGAGGCGCGCGAGCAGTGGCGGCACGCCCGCCTGTTCGAGCGCCCAGACCGCGCGCGGCGGCGGGTCGCGCAGCTTGATGGTAGGTGCGTGATTGCTCATCAGAGCGCCTCGAGCACGGTATGCGTTTCGGGCGAATTGAACCGGCTGCCTAACTTCTGCCAAACCGATCGCGGCGCGGTCTCGAAGCGGTGCGCGCCCCGGTCGCCGCACAGCGTCAGCATGACCGACTCACCGGCGCGGGACGCCACCAGCAATTCGGTGATCGCGCCGGCATCAAGCGCGCGCCACGCATCGGCCCACGCCGCCCAATCTTCGGCGAACAACGGCGCGCGCAAGGAGTCGTCGACACGCGGTGCTGCGCCTTCCTCGAGCTGCGCGCGGCCGCAGCCGCTGAGCCAGAACGAGTTCAGCGTGAGCGCGCCGCGCTGCTCGCGCTCATCGTTCAACGCGTGCGGGTACAGCAGCAGTTGCAACTCGCTCTGCAGCCGCCGCACCAGCTTGGCGGGCGTGCTGCGCGATTCGCTGCCACGCATCCAGCGTTCGACGTCGCGGCCGATCACGCGGTCGAGCGACGCGCAAGGCAGGTCGACCAGACTCTCGTGCGCCGCATACCAGCGCGAGGCCGCGCCCCATTCAAAGCGAAAGCCTTCGGTCTCGAACAGCTCGCGCACCGCTTCGAACGCGGCGCGCGATTCGCCCTCGGTCAAGCTCAGCGCAGCGGGGTCGGCCAGCGTCACGTGGTTGCGCCCGACATGCCAGTGGCTTGGCGTGACCAGGCCCCACGCGAACTCGCCGACCTCGATGCCGTCGCGCGCTGCTGACAGCGCCGCGAACGGCAGGCAGCCATCGGTGCCTTGCCAAGCCGCCGCGGCAGCGAGTGCGCGTTCGTGCGGAGGTGAGAGCGAGTGAGCATCGGCATCGTCGCGCTGCGTGAGCGTCAACCGCGCGATCAGGTGCGACAGGTTCGGCAGCGCGAGGTCGTGCAGCACATGCGAGACGGCATCGAACTGGGCGGATGCGAAAGGGATCAGCAAGTGCATCGCATCGATTATCCCGGTAGGGTGTACGACTGGTGGGTCAGGTGGCTATCGGCTCGCCCTGACACCGGAGCTCCCCGCGTGCTCATCAAGTTGAATGATGTTCGACAGGGTAGGGATGTCGCTAGCGCGTGTGCGATCGCTACCGTCATACGGCGTTGCCGGGCCACCGGGTGGTGTCGTCTGGCGGCGTGCGCTGGTCCCCGCAGCGGGACCCTCACACATCAAAGGAAAAAATCTCATGAACAAGACGCTTTCGGCGGCATGCCTCGCCACGATGATCGCTGCGACACCTGCGTGGGCAGACTCATGCGAACGACTTCCCGGTTCGGCGCAACTGCAGCACCACTTGCGCAGCGTCGTCAACACGGGCGGAACGCCGAATGGCGGGCTCGGCTTTCCGATGTGGTTGACGCTGGTGGATGGCAGTGGGCGCGTGTGCTCGGTCGTCACTTCACTCGTCGGAGGTGACGTCACGTCCGACATCTGGATCGGCAGTCGCGTCATCTCGGTCCAGAAGGCCAATACTGCCAATTCGTTCAGCACCGGTGCGCTGTCGTTGTCCACCGCCAACCTGTTCTCGGCCGTCCAGCCCGGCGGCAGCCTGTTCGGTTTGCAGGAGAGCAACCCGATCGATGCCACGGTGGCTTACGACGGCCCCGCCGGTCAGTTCGGCACGCCGGGTGATCCACTGGTCGGCAAGCGAATCGGTGGCATTAATGTGTTCGGCGGCGGCCTGACCCTCTATCGCAACGGCAAGAAAGTCGGTGCGCTCGGCGTTTCCGGCGACACCTCGTGCACCGACCACGTCGTGGCCTACAAGGTGCGCGGCTTGCTCGGGCTCGGCGCGGTGCCGGCCGCTGGCAATTTCGACAAGATGCTGCAAGACATCACCCCCAACCCGGCCGGCGGCAGCGGCATCAGCGCCAGTGGTTTCGGCCACCCGACCTGCCTGAACAATCCGACCGTGGCCAACGACGGCGGGTCGATCGTTCGCTGAAGCCGGGTTGAGCCGTCTCGGGCCGACCGTGGCAGGCCGGCGCCGGGTGAGGCCACCGATTTCGGGTTGCGTCGGCGGGATGGGCGGAGGTTTTTGGCGGAGCTGCACCCGACCCCTCCTGTAGCATCGGCCCCCCATGAACTGGCCCTACGAATTGCAGATCGGCTGGCGCTACACGCGTGCAGGCCGGGCCGGGCGGCGCAACGGGTTCATCTCGTTCATCTCGGCTGTTTCGATGCTCGGCATCGCGCTCGGCGTGGCGGCGCTGATCATCGTGCTCTCGGTGATGAACGGCTTTCGCAAGGAAGTTCAGGGCCAGATGCTCGCGGCCGTGCCGCACATCGAGGTGTCGACTGCCAATGGTGACGCGCTGCCCGACTGGAAGGCGACGCTCGCGCAGATCGAGGCGGTACCGCAGGCCGGCGCGCAGGTGATCGGTGCGGCGCCGTTCATCTCGACCCAGGCACTGCTGGCGCGCGGTGACGAGATGCGTGGCGTGATCCTGCGTGGCATTTCGCCGAACGACGAAGCGCGCGTGACCGATGTCGCCGCGCGTTTGAAAGACACCGTGCTCGCGCGCCTCGTGCCAGGCAAATGGAACGTGGTGCTCGGCATCGAACTCGCGCGCGCGCTCGGCGTCGGCGAGGGCGACAAGGTCACCGGCGTGCTGCCGGGCGGGCAGGTCACGCCGGCCGGCGTGGTGCCGCGCATGCGCGCGCTCAACGTCGTAGGTGTTTTCAACTCGGGCCACTACCCGAACGACAACGGCCTCGCGCTGGTTCACATCGACGACGCGGCGCGGCTGATGCGCGTGGCCGGGCCGACCGGGCTGCAACTGCGCCTGCGTGATCTGAACGATGCGCGCGACGTGTCGGCGCGCCTGCAAGGCGTCCTCGGCCCGAGCTGGCAGGTGCGCGACTGGACACGCAGCAACGCGAGCTGGTTCGATGCGGTGCAGGTCGAGAAGCTGCTGATGTTCATCATCCTGACGCTGATCGTCGCGGTCGCCGCCTTCAATCTCGTGGCGATGCTGGTGATGACGGTGACCGACAAGCGCGCCGACATCGCGATCCTGCGCACACTCGGTGCGAGCCCGCGTTCGGTGATGGGCGTCTTCATGATCCAGGGCGCGGCCTCTGGCGTGATCGGCACCGCGGCGGGCGTGTTCTTCGGCCTGCTCGTGGCCTTCAACATCGACGTGATCGTGCCGGCGATCGAGCAGCTGCTGAGCTTCAGCTTCTTCCCCGGCAACGTGTTCCTGATCAGCCGCATGCCGAGCGACCCGCAGCGCGGCGACATCGTGCCGGTGATCGCGATCTCGCTGGCGCTGTCGTTCATCGCGACGCTGTACCCGAGCTGGCGCGCGAGCCGCGTGCAGCCAGCGCAAGCGCTGCGCTATGAGTGATGGAGCCCCCCGCCCGGCGAGTACGCCAGTCGACCCCCCGGGGGGGTCCGGGCCGGCTTGGGGCGGCCCGGCGCTCGGCCCGGCGCGCGGCATGCCGTTTGAAATCCAGATCGGCTGGCGCTACCTGCGCACTGCGCGCAGCGGCTCGAGCAACGGCTTCATCTCGTTCATCTCGGGCGTCTCGATGCTCGGCATCGCGCTCGGCGTGGCGGCGTTGATCGTCGTGCTCTCTGTCGTCAACGGCTTCAGCAAGGAGGTGCGTGACCGCATGCTGGCGGTCATTGCGCACGTGGAAATCTATGCCGCGAGCCCGGCATCGCCACCCGACTGGGCCGCGGTCGAGGCGCGCGTGCGGCAAGACCCCGCCGTGCAGGGCGTGGCGCCGTTCGTCGTCGCACAAGCGCTGATCGGCCGCGGTGAGGAGTTGCGGCCGGCGGTTGTGCGCGGCATCGACCCGGAGCGCGAAGCCGAGGTCTCGGATCTCGTGCGCCAACTGCGCGGCGGTGTGCTCGCGAAGCTGCGGCCGGGCGAGGCGCAGGTGCTGCTCGGTGCGACGCTCGCGAAGGGGCTCAGCGTAGCGCCCGGTCAAAGCATCACGATCGTGCTGCCGCAACCCGACCAGCCCGCCGGCGCGCCGCGCATGTTGCCGCTGACGGTGGCGGGCACGTTCGAGGCCGGCCATTTCGAGTACGACAGCAGCCTCGCGCTGATGTTGCGCCGCGATGCACAAACCTTGTTCGGCGCGGCCGGCGTGGCGGGTTTGCAGCTGCGCCTGATCGACCGCGATCGCGCGCCTGCCGTCGCGCGCCGGCTCGCCGTGGCGCTCGGCTCCGATGTCTCGGTGCGCGACTGGACGCAGACCAACCGGCAGTGGTTCGAGTCGGTGCTGATCCAGAAGCAGATGCTGTTCTTGATCCTCGCGCTGATCGTCGCAGTGGCGGCGTTCAACCTCGTCTCGACGCTCGTGATGACCGTGACCGACAAGCGCGCCGACATCGCGATCCTGCGCACGCTGGGGGCGAGCCCCCGCTCGATCATGGGCATCTTCATGCTGCAGGGCGCGGTCTCGGGCGCGATCGGCACGCTGATCGGCGCAGCGGCGGGGCTGCTGATTGCGGTCAACGTGGGCTCCATCGTCGCGGCGATCGAATCGGCACTGCGCGTGACCTTGCTGCCGCCGAGCGTCTACCTCGTCAGCCGCATGCCGAGCGACCCGCGCAGCAGCGACATCGTGCCGATCGTGCTGATCTCGCTGGCGCTGAGCTTCGTTGCCACCCTCTACCCCAGCTGGCGCGCCAGCCGAGTCGATCCCGCCGAGGCGCTGCGCTATGAATGAGCTGAACACCGAGACTTCGGATGTCGTCATCCGCGCCACCGGCCTGCACAAGCGCTTCACCGATGGCAGCGGCGACGCCGCGCTCGACGTGCACGTGCTGCAAGGCGTCAGCCTCACCGTCAAGCGCGGCGAGACGATCGCGATCGTCGGTGCCTCGGGTTCGGGAAAGAGCACCTTGCTGCACCTGATGGGCGGGCTCGAGGCGCCGAGCGAAGGCCGGGTCGAGTTGATGGGGCGCGACATCGCCGGCATGGGCGCGAGCGCGCAAGGCAACTGGCGCAACGCGCACCTCGGCTTCATCTACCAATTCCACCACCTGCTGCCCGAGTTCAGCGCGCTCGACAACGTCGCGATGCCGTTGCGCATCCGCCGCGTCGCGAAGCCCGAGGCGCGTGAGCGGGCGCAAGCAGTGCTCGCGCAGGTCGGCCTCGCGGGTCGGGTGCAGCACCGACCTTCGCAGCTTTCGGGCGGCGAGCGCCAGCGGGTCGCAATCGCGCGCGCGATCGCCGGCTCACCCGCCTGCGTGCTCGCCGACGAACCTACCGGCAACCTCGACCGCGAAACCGCCGACGGCGTGTTCGAACTGATGCTCGCGCTGGCACGCGAAAAGGGCATGGCCTTCGTGCTGGTCACGCACGATGAGTCGCTGGCCGCGCGCTGCAGCCGCGTGCTGCGGTTGAAGTCGGGGCGCTTGGCGAGCACGGCTACCTCTGCCCCTGGGGGAGGGGGTAACAAGTAGCACCACGCAGAACCTCAAACGCGTTCGAGTGCCACCTGCACACCTGCCGGCAGCCCGACTCGAATTGCATCGCCTGCACGCACCTCGCCGCTCGACAAAACGATGCCCATCACGCCGGCCTTGCGCACCAGCGCGCCGTTTGCCTTGCGTGCCAGCGTGGCGTTCATCAAGCCAGGGCGGAAGCGATCGAGCTGCGCGCATGGGTTGCGCAAACCGGTGAGTTCCACGACGGCACTCGCGCCGAGGTACAGCCGCGCACCGCGCGGCATTTCGAGCAGCGCGATGCCGCGGGTCGTGATGTTCTCGCCGATCTCTCCCGGGCCGATCTCGAAGCCGCCCGCGCGCAATTCGTCGAGCAACTCTGCGTGAATCAAATGCACCTGCCGCAGGTTAGGCTGCGTCGGATCGATGGCGACGCGCGAGCGGTGCTGCACCGTTGCGCCGAGGTGCGTACCGCCCTCCACGCCAAGGCCGGCAATGAGGCGTATCGCGTCTCGTACAGGTTTGCCGAAACTGTGCTACGCATCGGCGCACACGGCCAAGACCTCGGCGGGCTCGCGCAGCATGGCCGAGTCAGAAGCCCGAACCGGGCTCACGCAGAAAAGTCGCTTCTTCCGCCGTCGACTGCCGACCGAGGATGGCGTTGCGGTGCGGGAAACGGCCGAATCGCGCCACCACGTCGCGGTGCTTGTGCGCGTAGGCCAGCATGTCCGCCATCACTGGCGCCTCGGCCGCAAGGCGCGTGAACAGGCGCACTGCTTCGTCTTGCATCGCCATGCCCTCGGCGTGCTCGAACGGCAGGTAGACGAAGGCGCGCTGTTCGGGCGGCAGCACTTGGTCTTGCCGCGCGCCGACCATCGCGGTGGCGGCGCGCAGTGCGCGCGCATCGCCGGCGAAGGCGCGCGGTGTGCCGCGCAAGGTGTTGCGGGTGAACTGGTCGAGCAGCAGGATGTGCGCGAGCGCGCTCCGCGGTTCGGCGGCCCAGCCCGTCAGCTCGCCGCGCAGCGCGCGTTCGATCAGCGGGGCGAAGCGCTCGGCGATCTCGCGGTCGGTTGCGTCGCTTTTCTGAAACCACATCGGCCGCAACCTGCCGCGTTCGGGGTCGCCCGGCGCGCCGAACCAGAAGTCGAGCACTGCGCTCGCATCGGCATCGATCAAGCCGCACCCCCGAGCTGGCGCCACAAGTAGGTCAGCTCGAGCGCCTGCACGTGCGCGCGCTGTTCGTTGTCGGCGGCGCCGCCGTGGCCGCCTTCGATGTTCTCGTAGTACAGCACCGGGTGGCCCTGCGCGATCATCCTCGCGGCCATTTTGCGGGCGTGGCCGGGGTGGACGCGGTCGTCGCGGGTCGATGTGGTGAACAGGACTTCGGGGTAGCTCACGCCCGCCTTCACAATCTGGTAAGGGCTGTACTTCGAGATGAACGCCCATTCGGCCGGATCATCGGGGTCGCCGTATTCGGCCATCCACGAGGCACCGGCAAGCAGGCGGTGGTAGCGCCGCATGTCGAGCAGCGGCACGCTGCAGACCACGGCGTTGAACAGCTCGGGACGCTGCACCATCGTCGCGCCGACCAGCAGCCCGCCGTTGCTGCCGCCCTCGATGCCGAGGTGGCGCGGGCTCGTGATTCGGCGCGCGATCAGGTCTTCAGCGACGGCGATGAAGTCGTCGTAACTGCGCTGCTTGTTCGACTTGATCGCCGCCTGGTGCCAATCGGGCCCGTACTCGCCGCCGCCGCGCAAGTTCGCGATGACGAGCACGCCGCCGCGCGCGATCCAGCCGCGGCCGTAGCCGGCGCGGTAGCCGGGCTGCATCGAGATTTCGAAGCCGCCGTAGCCATAGAGCAGCGTCGGCGTGCTGCCGTCGGCCGGCCATGCCGAGTCGGTGCCCTCGGGCCAGACCACGAAGTAGGGCACATGGGTGCCGTCGGCGCTGGTCGCGAAGAACTGGTCGACGTGCATGCCGGCCACATCGAAATGCGCAGGCTGCGATTTGAGAACTTCTCGCGCATCGCTGCCGGTGCGAGCGAGCCAGAGCGTGTCGGGCGTGAGGAAGTCGTTGTAGCTCAGCAGATAGTGCTCGGCCAGCGCGTCGTCGGCGCGCGTCGGGTCGTGCAGGCCGGCGGCGCCGAGGGTGCCGGGAAAGGGCGCAGTGATCTCGCGTTTGACGAAGCCGCCGGCCGTGCGTTGCCATTCTTCGAGCCGGCCCGCGACGTTGTCGAGCAGGCTGACGATCACGTGGCTGCGTGTCGTGGTGTAGCCCGCGAGCGAGCGCGTCGCGGTCGGCGTGAACAGCACATCGAAACGGCGCTCGCCCGCGAGGTAAGCAGCTGCATCGGCGGCGAGCAGCGCGCCACTCGGAAAGGCCTGGCCGCCGACCGACCACTCGCTGCGCAGCTCGATCAACAACGTGTCGGCAGGGTCGCCTGCGCTGTTCCAGAACGCGATCTGCGCGTCATCGGGCACGTCGAGGCGGCGCAGTTCGGTGCCTTCGAGCAGGAAGTGGTGGTGGGTGTAGAAGTCGATCGCGCGCGTGACGAGCGTGCGCTCATGGCCGGGCGTCGCATCGAACGAAACATGTGCTGCCAGGTCGTCGGCCTCGGCCTCGTAAACGGTGGTTGCGGCGGCCAGCGACGTACCGCGCGACCAGCGCTTGACGATGCGCGGGTAACCCGAATTCGTCATCGAGCCCGGACCGAAATCGGTGCCGACATGAAGCGTGTCGGCGTCCGCCCAGCCGACGTCCGACTTTGCTTCGGTGAGCGCAAAGCCGCCGTCGACGAACGCCTTTGCCACCGTGTCGAACTCGCGCACCACGGCCGCATCGGCACCACCGCGCGAGAGCGAAATAAGCACGCGTGCGTACGCCGGCGGCAGCCCGATCGCGCCGCCCCAGACCCAGTTCTCGCCTTCGGTTGCGGCGAGGGCGTCGAGGTCGAGCACGGTTTCCCAAGCGGGTTTGGGCTTGCGGTATTCGGCCAGCGAGGTGCGGCGCCACAGGCCGCGTTTGTAAGTTTCGTCTTGCCACAGGTTGTAGAAGTATTCGCCGCGGCGCGCGACCGGTGGGATGCGCTCTTTGGCGTTCATCATCGCGAGCAGCCCGGTGCGGATCGGCTCGAATTCGGGCCGCGCCTGGAGCAGCGCCTGCGAATGCGCATTGCGCTCGCGCACCCAGGCGAGCGCGCGCTCGCCGAGCACTTCTTCGAGCCAGAGGAAGGGGTCGATCGGGTCGGTGTCGGACATGCGCTCGTGCGTTTGGGTGAGAGGAAAAAAGTTCAGGCCAGCAGCGCGGCACTCTCGGGGTGGCGGCGCATGTAGGCCACGGCGTACGAGCACAGCGGTTGCACCTTCAGCCCGTGCGCTTGTGCGTGGTCGAGCACGGCCTGCATCAACGCGCCGGCAATGCCGCGACCCTCTAGGCCGGTGGCGACTTCGGTGTGGGTGATGGCCATCACGCCATCGGCGAGCCGGTAGTCGGCAATACAGTGTTGGCCGTCGACGACCACTTGGAAGCGACTGCGTTCGGGCAGGTGTTCGATCTGGAGATTCATCAGGGCGGTTGGAGTCGTTCGACGACGATTGTGGCGCGCTGCGCCGCAGCCTGTTCTCAGCTCGGATTCAACCGCACCGGCGTGATCTCGACCAAGTGCTCGCCGTCGCCGATGTAAGCGGTTCCGTCTTGCACACTGATTTGCAACTGCATGCTGCGTTGCGCGAGCTCGGCCAGAGCCTGGCTCTGCGCGGCCTCGATCTGCCAGACCGCGATGTTGGTGGCGCGTGTGATCTTGGTCGCTACGGCGGCCCACCAGATCGACGTGCTGTGGCTGAAGCTGTAGACGCTGACGCGGTCGGAGCGCCCGGCTGCTTTCATCAGCCGCTTGTCGTCGGGCTGGCCGACTTCGATCCAGTGCTTGAGTTCGCCGGTCAAGTCTTTGTGCCAGAGCGCGGGTTCGTCGGCCTCCCAGAGGTCTTTGGCGAGCTCGAGCATGCCGTGGTTCGGGTCGGCGGGCAGGTTCAGCGCGAGCGCGAGCACGCGGATCAGCATGCGCTCGTCCGTTTCCGACGGATGCCGCGCGATCGTCACGGCATGGTCGACATAGACGTTGCGGTCCATGTCGGCGATCTGCAGGTTCGCCTTGTAGATGGTCGCCTTGATGGCCATGGAGGAGGTCGCGCCGGGGGTGTGGAAGGAACGCCGGATTAGACCAGACGACTTTCGCCGCGCGCTCGCGAGACAATCGCGGATTCAATGCACGAAACAACACACGAAAGCACGCCATGAGCATGAAGAAGACCGACCTGACCAAACACCTCGAGAAGAAGCTCGACGGCCGCATGAAAGGCGCTGTCGTGCCCGACCGTTTCGCGCAAGGCGCCGCCAATGCCACCGACAAGCGCGAGCAGCGCCGCCTCGATTCAGCAGCCGGCCTCGTGCCGTTCGCGTGCAAGCTGCCAAGCGACTTGGTCAAACGCCTGCACGAGCGCGCTGCGGCGCACGAGGGCGGCGTCAATGCGCTGGTCGCGCAGGCGCTGGAGAAGGCACTTGCCTGACACTCGGAGCCCCGCATGACTGAATCGCCTTTCGACCTGTTCGTCATCGGTGCCGGCAGCGGTGGCGTGCGTGCGGCGCGCATGGCTGCGCAGCGCGGTGCGCGCGTGGCCGTGGTCGACGATGCGCCGCTCGGCGGCACCTGCGTCAACCTCGGCTGCATTCCGAAGAAGCTCTACAGCTTCGCGGCCCACTACGCCGAGGCCTTCGAGGAGTCGCACGGTTATGGGTGGTCGGCCGTGGCGCCTGCGCTCGATTGGGCCAAGCTCAAGGCGAACCGCGCCACCGAGATCAGCCGGCTCAACGAGATTTACGCGAAGCTGTTGATTGCGGCGGGCGCGCAAATCATTCGCGGCCGAGCGCATGTGGTGGGCGCGAACGAGGTCGAGGTGGGCGGCGTTCGCCACCGCGCGAACAACATCCTGATCGCGACCGGCGGTTGGCCGGTCGTGCCGCCGTTCGCGGGGTCGGAGCTGGCGATCACCTCAAACGAAATATTCGATCTGCCCGCGTTTCCGCAACACCTGTTGGTGGTCGGCGGTGGCTACATCGCGTGTGAGTTCGCGTCGATCTTTCGCGGCCTGGGCGCACAGGTGACGCAGCTCTACCGCGGCGAACAAATCCTGCGCGGCTTCGACACCGACATTGCCAATTTCGTTGCCGACGAGATGCGCAAGAAAGGCGTGAACCTGCACACGCGCGCCGGCGTCGAACGCATCGAACGGATGCCGGCCGAAGGCGGCGCCCGGTTGCGCGTGACGCTGCGTGACGGCAGCACCCAGATCGCCGACCAGGTGCTCTACGCCACCGGCCGCGCGCCGAACACCGCGGGCCTGGGCTTGGCCGAAGTCGGCGTGCAACTGGCCGCGAACGGCGCGGTCATGGTCGACGCGCACTACGCCACCAGCGTGCCCGGCATTCATGCGGTGGGCGACGTGATCGACCGCATCCACCTCACGCCGGTCGCGCTGGCCGAGGCGATGGCGCTGGTCGATCACCTCTTCGGCGCCAAGCAGCGCGCGGTCGATTACGAAACCATTCCGACCGCGGTGTTCACGCACCCGAGCGTCGGCACGGTCGGTTTGTCGGAGGCCGAGGCGCGGGCGCGGTACGGCACGGTGCGCGTGTTTCGCAGCGAGTTCAAGGCGCTGCGGCACACGCTCTCGGGCAGCACCGAGCGCACGTTGATGAAACTCGTGGTCGATGCGGCGAGCGACCGGGTCGTCGGCCTGCACATGGTGGGCGCCGATGCGGGCGAGACGATTCAAGGTTTCGCGGTTGCGCTCAAGGCCGGCGCGACCAAGGCGGTGTTCGATGCCACCATCGGCATCCACCCGACCGCGGCCGAAGAGTTCGTGACCATGCGCGAGGCGGTCGCATGACTTTTCCCTTTTGCCGAACCGGTCGAATGCCATGTCTCCCACCCGAAAATCATTCACGCGCACGCTGCTGCTTCTGCCGGCCCTGATCGCGGTCATGGCAGCCTCGGTCACGTTCGCCGCCGACAAGCCCACGAAGAAAGAAGCCACCTTCGGCACTGGCAAGCCCAGCGGCGCCTACCTCACGCGTGATCAACTGCGCGCCTGCTTCGACCGCAAAGACAAGGTCGCGGCCGACGACGCCGAACTGCTGGCCGAGCAGAACACGATCACCTCGCAGAAGACCGAGCTCGCGCGCATCGGCGACGAGCTCAAGGCCACGCTCGACACCATCGACCGCACCAGCGCCGACGCCGTTGCTGGCTACAACGACGCGGTGCAAGCGCGCGACCGGCAGATCGACGCGTACCAGGCGCGCGTGACGGCGTTCAACACGCGGGTCGAGGCGAGCCAGCAGTCGCACGAGGGCTTCAAGCAGGGCTGCAGCAACCGCCGCTATTTCGAAGAAGACGAGGCCGCGATCAAGAAGGGCAAGTGAAGCCGCCTCCAGTAAAGTTGATGGCTCTCCTACCACGAGACTCGCCATGTCACTTGCCACGAGCAACCCCCTTCTGCAGCCCTGGAACACGCCCTACGGCTTGCCGCCGTTCGAGGCGGTGCTGGCAGAGCACTTCGAACCGGCTTTTGATCTCGCGCTGAGCCAGCACCTGGGCGAGATCGCGGCGATCAGCACCGAGCCGCACACGCCGACGTTCGAGAACACGATCGCTGCAATGGACCGCAGCGCGCGCCAATTGCGCCGCATCGAGGGCCTGTTCTTCAACCTCACGTCGAGCGAAACCTCGGCGGCGCTGCAGGCAGTCGAGCTGCGGATGGCGCCTCGGCTCGCTGCGCATGAAAGCGCGGTGTCGATGAACCCGGCGCTGTTCGCGCGCATCGATGCGCTCTGCGCGCAGCGCGAAACACTGGCGCTCACGCCCGAACAAAAGCGCGTGCTCGAACGCTTTCACCTCGACTTCGTGCGGGCCGGCGCGAGGCTGGGCGCGGCCGAGCAGCAGCGTTACGCGCAGATCATGGAGCGCTTGGCGGGCCTCACCACGCGCTTCGGACAAAACGTGCTGGCCGACGAAGCGAGCTTTCGCCTCGTGCTGCGCGGCGATGCCGACGCCACCGGCCTGCCCGACTTCTTGCGCGCTGCGCTGAAGCAGGCCGCACTCGATCGCGGCATCGAAGACGGCCTGCTGGTCACGCTCTCGCGGTCGCACATCGTGCCGTTCCTGACGTTTTCGGCGCGGCGCGACCTGCGCGAACAAGCGTGGCGCGCCTGGACCAGCCGCGGCGAACATGCGGGCGAGCACGACAACCGCGTGGTGGCGCGCGAGATCCTCACCCTGCGCAACGAACAGGCGCGGCTGCACGGCTTCGCGAGCTACGCCGACTACGCGCTGACCGACACCATGGCCGGCCAGCAGACCGCGGTGAAGGCCTTGCTCGAGCAGGTATGGGAGCCCGCCAAGGCGCGCGCCGGCGAAGAGCTCGAAGCGCTGCAGGCGCTCGCACTCTCGCGCGGTGAACCCACGCAGCTCGAACCTTGGGATTGGCGCTACTACGCCGAGAAAGTGCGCCAGGTGCGCTACGACCTCGACGAAGCGACCGTCAAGCCCTACTTCCCGCTCGACCGCATGGTCGAGGCGTTGTTCGACTGCGCGCAGCGCCTGTTCGGCATCAGCTTCGTCGCCAAGCCCGAGATTCATGCGTACCACCCCGACGTGAAGGTGTACGAAGTGCATGGCGAAGGCGGCACGCCGATCGGCGTGTTCCTGCACGACAACTTCGCGCGCACCACCAAGCGCAGCGGCGCATGGATGAGCTCGTTCCGCGAGCAGTCGCGCAGCGGCGCAGAAGACGCGCTGCCGATCATCATCAACAACAACAACTTCGCCAAAGGTGCGGTCGGTACGCCTACCTTGCTGAGCTTCGACGACGCGACCACGCTGTTTCACGAGTTCGGCCACGGCCTGCACGGCCTGCTCTCGAACGTGACCTACGAGCGCGTCTCGGGCACCAGCGTGCTGCGCGATTTCGTCGAGCTGCCGTCGCAGATTTTCGAGCATTGGTTGACCGTGCCGGAGGTGCTCAAGCGCCATGCGCGCCACCACCTCACCGACGCGCCGATCCCCGATGCGCTGATCGCGAAACTGCACGAGGCGCGCCTGTTCAACCAGGGCTACGAGACGGTGCGCTACACCGCCTCGGCACTCGTCGACATGGCCGCGCACGCGCTGACCGACGCCGATGCGCCCGACGTGGTCGAGTTCGAGCGTGCCGAGCTTGCGCGCATCGGTGCGCCCGCGGTCGCCGGCATGAACCACCGGCTGACGCACTTTCAGCACCTGTTCGCCGGCTCGAGCTACGCGGCCGGCTACTACGTCTACCTGTGGGCCGAGGTGCTCGATGCCGATGGCTACGACGCTTTCGTCGAAGCCGGCAGCCCGTTCGACCCGGCGGTTGCACGGCGCCTGCGCGAGTTCATCTACTCGACCGGCAACTCGATCGAACCCTCGGCCGCTTACCGCGCGTTTCGTGGCCGTGGGCCGACCGTGCTGCCGATGCTCAAGCAGCGCGGGCTCGTCCCGCAGGAGCCTTGAGCTGCTCCGGCTCAGTGAGCCGCGGCTGACGCCGGGAAAAGCCGTTCGAGCGCTGCGATGAACGGTTCGAACGCGATCGGCTTGGTCCAGTAGTCGTCGAAGCCGGCGGCCAGCGCGCGTTCGATGTCGTCGGACATCGCGTTGGCCGAGAGCGCGATGCAGCGGATCGCGGCGGTCTAGGGCAGCGCACGCAGGCGCTTTAGCACCTCGAAGCCGTCGAAATCGGGCAACTGCATGTCGATCAGGATCAGGTCGGGCCGCATCGAGCGAGCCCGCGCGACGCCGCCCGCGTCGGTGGCTTCGGAGACGATGCGCAACCCGGAGAGGCTCTTCACCAACTCTTCGACCAGCAGCACGTTGACGCTGTTGTCTTCGATGTAGAGCAATTGGCCCGAGCATGTGGGCGCCGTCGCGGCCGGGCGGGTGTCGGCGACGCCGAGCGGCACCGGCGCAGGTGTCGGCCGCACCGGCAGCGTGACCTCGACCCGCGTGCCCACGCCGGGCTCGCTGGAGACGACGATCTGCCCGCCCATGCCCTCGACCAGCGCGCGCGATCGTCAGGCCGATGCCCGAACCTTCGACGCCTGCGCTCTCCATGCCGAGCCGATTGAAGGGCTCGAACAGGTGCGCGAGCTGATCGGGCCGCATGCCACGGCCGGTGTCGCGCACGCTCAGGCGCATCGACTCTGCGCCTGCCCGCTCGCTGGTTGCGTCGGTTGCGCTGGCCGATGCAGCCGCCTCGATCACGACCTGCCCGCCGCGCCGGTTGTATTTGATCGCGCTCGTCAACAGGTTCAGCAGCACTTGGCGCAGGCGGGTCGGGTCGGGTCGGCGTGCACGCTGCCTGCGAGCGCACCGCTGTGCAGGCTCACGCCGTGGGTGGCCGCGAGCCCGTGTACCAGCGGTAGCGCCTGAGCGACCGCCACCGCGATCTGCATCACCCTTGGTTCGAGCCGCAACGTGCCCGATTGCAGGCTGGAGAGGTCGAGCGTGTCGTCGATCAGCGTCAGCAGGTGCTCGCCAGCGGTGCGGATGTGTTCCAGCTTGGCCAATTGCGCCTGCGCGTCGCCGTGCCCGAAATCGAACTGCAGCAATTGCGTGAAGCCGAGGATCGCGTTCAACGGCGTGCGCAACTCATGGCTCATGCGCGCCAGAAACTGCGACTTCGCCTGGCTTTCGCGCTCGGTCAGCAGCGCCTGCTGGCGCGCGAGTTCGGCGTTGCGGGTCTCGGTGATGTCCCAGTTCACGCCGACGCGGCGGTGCATCGTGCCGTCGATGTCCTGCAGCGCGGCCGAGCGCGAGGCGAGCCAGCGGTAGCTGCCGTCGGGCCACCGGACGCGGAACTCGCAGGCCGTCGCACGCGAGCTGTGGTCGAGTTCGGGGTTGGCATCGAGCACCAGCGCGCGATCGTCGGGGTGCGCGAGCGCGAGCCGTTCCTCGCGGTTCAGTGCGACCGGCCTCGGCGCAAGACCGCGCAGTTGCCACATCTGCGCGTCCCACAGCGCGGGTCGGCCGTGGTCGTCGGTTTCCCAGGTGCCGATTCCGGCGTGGCGCGCGATCAACGCGGCGCGTTCGCTGGCGGTGTGCAGCGCATCGACGGCTTCGTGCGGTTCAGTCACGTCCATCGCGATGCTGAACACGCGCGCAGTCTCGGGGTTGCTGCGGTCGAGGTTGGCGCGCAGCACCATCCAGCGCACCCGGCCGTCGCGCTTCCGCGCGCGAAACTCGATCTCGAACGCTTCGGACTCACGGCGCAGGAAGGCGTATATCGCGTGCGTCATCCGCATCGCATCGTCGGGGTGAACGCACTGCCTGATCCAGTGGCCGAGCGTCGGTGGCTCGCCGCCGCCGGCCCGGTCGAAGAGCGCGTACATCTGCGCGTTCCACTCGGTTTGGCGGCTGCCGATCACGCTCGACCAAATGCCGATGCGCGCCGCGTTGGCCGCGGCCTCCAGGCGATGCGCGAGCTGCTCGACGCGGCGCGACTGCTCCACGCGTGCGGTCACATCGAGCGTGACGCCGACGAAAGCGATCACCTCGCCCGCGGCGTCGCGCTCGATGACGCGGCGCACCAGCATGTGGCGCCACACGCCGTCGCCGCGGCGGTGACGAACTTCCACATCGATCGGCACGCCGGTGGCCAGCGCATGCGTTGCAGAATCAGCGAGGTGTTGCGCATCATCGGGTGGCCCTTCGAACGGGCTTCGGCGAGCGACAAACCGTCGGGCCGGTGTGCGATGCCGAGCACCTTGAAGCCGTGGTCGTTGTACTGGGCACGGTCGGTCTTGAGGTCAGGGCGCCAGATCACGATGTCGGCGAGTCCGGCGGCGAGCTTGAGCTGCGCGGCAGTGTGGTCGTGCGCGTGCGCGACTTCGTAGACCTCGGTGTCGTCGACCATGATGCCGACGGTGCGGGCGGGCACGCCGAGCGCCGAGTTCTTGACCTCCCTCTGCGAATGGATCCGGCGCAAGCCGCCGTCCGGGCGAACCACGCGATAGCGCGCCGCGTAGCGGCCGGCGCTGTAGGTCGAGTCGAGGTAGACGTTCGACCGGTCGTCGGGGTGCACGCGCGCGGCGGCCTGCAGTGGGTCGGGTGTGCCGGCGTCGGGCGGAATGCCCCAGAAGCCGAACACGTGGCTGTCCCAGCGGCCCGCGCCCGACGGAATTTCGCGCTCCCAGACACCAAGGCGGCCGAACTCCTGCGTTATTTCGAGCAACTCGGCGAAGTGCTGCGCACGCACCGCGAACACGTGCTGCGCGGTGGTGTCGCGCAGCGTCCAGAGCCGGTCCGATGCCGGTGCTGCACTCGAAGGCTGGGTTGCACCAGCGGATGCTGCCGGCTTCGTCGGTCAGCGCCAGCAGGTCATGGCTCTGGCCCAGCCATGCCGAAAACAGGCCCGCGGGAAGCGGCGCTGCGGGCGAGGGCGGGGCGCTGACGTGGCTCATTGAAGTGGCGCACCCCGCGCATCTGCAAGCTGCAAGGAACACCGCGGTCTAGCGGGTCTGCTGCTCCGCCGATCGACGGATGCGCCGGTTGTTGCGCTGCGCCGCGGCGCTATGTCAGGCGAACTGCAACACCAGCTTGCCGAAGTTCTCGCCGTTGAAGAGCTTGAGCAACGTTTCGGGGAAGGTGCCGATGCCGACGACCACGTCCTCCTTGCTCTTCATGCGGCCGTCTTTCAGGTAGCCGGCGAGTTCGGCGACGGCGACGGGGAAGCGATCGGTGTAGTCGAACACGACCATGCCTTCCATGCGCGCCCGGTTCACGAGCAGCGTCAGGTAGTTGGCCGGGCCCTTTACCGGCGTCGTGTTGTTGTACTGGCTGATCGCGCCGCAAATCACGATGCGGGCCTTGCGCGCGAGGCGCGTCAACACGGTGTCGAGGATGTCGCCGCCGACGTTGTCGAAGTAGACGTCGACGCCTTTCGGACAGGCGTCGCGCAGCGCGCTCTTGAGGTCACCGGCCTTGTAGTCGATGCAGGCATCGAAGCCGAGTTCTTTGATGACCCATTCGCACTTGGCCGGGCCGCCGGCGATACCGACGACGCGGCAGCCCTTGATTTTCGCGAGCTGCCCGACCGTCTGCCCGACCGCACCGGCCGCGCCTGAGACCACGACCGTCTCGCCGGCTTGCGGCATTCCGATGTCGAGCAGGCCGAAGTAGGCCGTCATGCCGGGCATGCCGAGCACGTTGAGCCATTGCGTCGGCGTGCCGAGCGCCTTGTCGATCTTGAAGAGGCCGCTGCGCTTGATTTGGTCGGCCGGGATCAGCACGTACTCCTGCACGCCAGGCGTGCAGCTGACGACATCGCCGACCTCGAACGCAGCGTTCTTCGAGACGATCACCTCGCCGATGCCGCCGGCGCGCATCACTTCGCCGATCGCGACCGGCGCGATGTAGCTCTTGCCTTCGTTCATCCAGCCGCGCATCGCGGGGTCGAGCGAGATCGCGAGCGTTTTGACGAGCACGCCGCCGTCAGCGGGCTCGGCCACCGGCTCGGTCGTGAAATCCCAGCCGTCACGCGTCGGCAGGCCGGTCGGGCGGGCCTTGAGGCGAACTTGGTGGTTGGTGAGCGAGGCGAGTGCGGTCATGTCGTTGGGCTCCGATGGAATGGGTCGGAGATGGTAGAGCGCAGGGCGACGCCGTCGAGTCACCGACGTGACGAGAAACGCAGGCGAAAAAAAACCGCGGGGTTACCGCGGTTTCTCGTTTGCGGGGCTTGCGCCCTGCGGGCTTACAGCACGCGAATGTTCGCAGCCTGCAGGCCCTTTTGGCCTTGCTTGACTTCGAATTCGACGCGCTGGTTTTCGAGCAGGGTCTTGAAGCCGGAGCCGGTGATGTCGCGGAAGTGCGCGAACAGGTCAGCGCCGCCCGCGTCTTGAGCGATGAAGCCGAAGCCCTTGCTCTCGTTGAACCACTTCACGGTACCGGTTTGGGTCGGGGTCGTCATGGACGTCTATCCTATCTGTTTGCGAATAATGCGCAGCACATGCGGCGCATGCAGCGACACTCAAGAAACGATCAGGGGGATTTCTATCGACGACCGCTGCGAGAACCGCAACGGCAAGGGCAGAATCTCTAACAATCTTGCGTATAACTGTCTCCTCAATGTACACGAATTCGCGTTCGCCGTGGTTCGGGATCGACTCGATTCACCCACAGGAACAACACACAAGGGCCATCGAATGGACTGGAAAAACGAGGGCGTGCGCGTCGTCGGCGCCGATCGGCTCGATGCCAACACCGCGCAAACGCCCGGCATGGACCGCAAGGCCGCGATCAATTTGGCACGTGTCGGCGCACAAAAACTGTGGGCCGGCACCGTGCACATCCACCCCGACGCGAAGACCGGCGCGCATCACCACGGCGCGCTCGAAAGCGTGATCTACGTCGTCAAAGGCCGCGCCCGCATGCGCTGGGGCGACGCGCTCGAGTTCACAGCCGAAGCCGGCCCCGGCGACTTCATTTACGTGCCGCCGTTCGTGCCGCACCAAGAGATCAACGCGAGCGCGACCGAGGTGCTCGAATGCGTGCTGGTGCGCAGCGACGGCGAGGCGGTGGCGATCAACCTCGACATCGCGCCGATCGAGAAACCCGAGTCGGTGCGCTGGATCGATCCGACGCACCCGCATAGCTGACGCGCCACTCGCGCCCGCCATTCGGCACGTGCGTTCAGGCGGTTCAGCGAAACGTGATCCGCGTGGCCGCGAGTTGCGTGCCGTTCGCCGACAGCCTGCCCCGCACCTCGACACTCGCGCCACTCACCAAGCCGGCGGCCGTGCCGTCTTTGAACTCGGTGCCGACACCCGAATAAACCACCGTGACACCACGCACCACGAAGCTCGATGCCGCCGGGTTAGGTGATGCGACGCTGCCGCGCAGCTCGAAGTCCTGCCCGTCCGACTCGGCCTCGGTCTTGACCTTCACTCTGGTCGCTACCAGCGTGCCGCCGCTGGCCGTGCCTTCGACCTCGACCCGCACGCCGAGCGCCAGCCCGACCGAACTCGCTGCACTGGCATCGACCGCGACGCCGTCGACGCTGAATTGCGTGACCGACGTGAACGCGCTGACCCGTCCGTCGAGCCGCACTTCGTCGCGATCGAGCGGGCGTTGCACGCGGTCGCTCAGCGCGCTGACGACCCAGGCGCCGCCGGTCTTCACTGTGCCCACTCGCACGCGAAGGACGCTGCCATTCGCGAGCCCGGCCGGCAACGTGCCGGCGAACGCCGCGTACGAGATGCGCTCGCTGCCGATGTTGAGCGCCTTCGCGCCAGTGTCGAGCCGGGTGACCGGGCCGCGCAGCACGAAGCCCGTGACGCCGGTCTTGCGCTCGATGCGGGTTGCGCCGTAGTGGCCGGTCGCCGCGTCGAACAGCGCGTACACCTCGAGCACGTCGCCGACCGACAGCGCTGCTAAGCCACCGCTCACGCCGGCAGCATCGAACACGGTCGCCGCACCGATGTCGACCGTTTGCCCAAGCACGACGAGGCGGTTGGCCGCACGGTCGATCGCGGTGAGCGGGCCGAGCAACTCACTGCCGAACACGATGCTAGTGGCCGCGCTGACGGACGTGCCCGTGGCATCGGTTCCGATCGCGCCGCCGCGCACTTCGGTGGTCATGCCCAGGCGCAGGTCGTCGCGGCTGCGCGCGGTGCCATCGGCATCGGTGACGCTGGCGCGGCTGTCGTCGAAGTGCACGCTGCCGACGACGATCGAGCCGAAGCCAGTGATCGTGCCCGAGGCGAACACGGGCGCGCCGGTGCCGCCGCTTTCGACGCCGCCGCCGCAGCCAGCCAAGGCAAACGCGAAGGCCACGGTGCGGAGAATCCGGCTGCAGAACTTTTGATCGAGCGTGGTGCCGTGTTTCATGGTGTGGGTTTGCGCTTGGGTGCGCTCGTGCGCGTCTTCGGTGGTGCCAGCTCTGCCGGCGAATCGGTCGAAAGGCCCATCGCCTCGTCGAACATGTACATGCCGACGCGCACGCGTTGGTCGCGAGGGCGGCCTGCGGCTTCGTCTGCATCGATCAGCCGTTGCAAGATGGGCACCGACGATGCCAGCAGCGTTTTCCAGTGCGCGCGCGTCAGCTCGCGGAAGGTCGCCACCGACGCGGGCGAAAGCTCGTCTGCCGAGATCGCCTGTTCCAGATGCGCGGGGTTTGTCGACAACACGTTCGCTGCCGCTGCCCGCAAGTGATCGCCGACGTTCATGCCGACGAACCCGAGCATCCGCGCGCTGTCGTCATGCGGCACGAAACTGTCGCGCACGACGTGCACCGCATCGCCCTCGACGCGTGCGAAGCCGAGCCGGCACAACTCGTCGAGCAGGCTGCGGGGGTGAACGTCGCGCGTCACCGATTGCGCCAGTGACTCGAAGCTAGGCGCCGGCCCGGTGCGCGGCAACGCGACCGTTGCGCCATCGTGCGTTTTCAGTGCCGGATCGGTGATCCATTTTGTGAACACGCGGTTGGCGGGCGAGCGGTGCCTCACGGCCTTCTCGCCGCGCGAGTTCGCGATCCGCGACACCTCGCGCCGGTTGATGCCGGTCGCCGTGCTGATCCGGCTGACGAGCCGGTCGCCAGGCAGATTCGGGTGCGCCGCGCGCGCCGCGTCGACGAAGGCGGTTTTCATCAAATCCTCCATCGCCGCGAACGGCATCCCCCGAGCGACTGCGAGCGAAGCGAGTGGTGCCATCAACTCGCGCACCCCATTCGCCAGCGCGGCCGGGTCGAGTGCCCGGGTCGCGGGATCGAGCACCCCCGCGACACCGGTCGCGGCGGGCTCGACCGCAGCAGGGTGGGCCGCTGCACGCGAACGTTTCGGGGGTGAGGTCGACACAGTTCGCGAGTCTACGGGCGAGTCAGTCCTCGAAGCTGATGCGGGTCGCGTCGAGCGTGCTGCCATCGGCCGATCGCAGGCCCTCGACCTCGACCTTCTTGCCGTTGACCAGGTCGGCCGCCGTGCCCTTGCGGAACTCGACGGTGCCGCTGCTGTAGCCGACCTTCACGCCACGCAGCATGAAGATTTTCGCGGTTGTGTCGAGTGCCGAGATCGCGCCGTGCAACTCGAAGCCGGCGGCTTCGTGCTCGCGTTCGTTCTCGACCTTCACCGTGGTCGCAACGACCACACCGCCGACTGCGCTGCCCTTGACCTCGACCCGCGCGCCGACCACGATGCCCGCCGTGCCGCCGGGGAAGGTGGCGTTGGTCGCGTCGACCGCGATGCCGTTGACGCTGAACTTCTTGTCGGCCGCGAAGGTGCTGGCCGTGACCTTGCCCTCGATCTCGGCTTCTGCATGGTTCTCGAGCTTGCGCACGGCGCTGACGATCGCCACCGCGATCCAGCGGCCTGCGACCGGTGTGGTTTGCAGGCGCACGCGCACCAGCATGCCGTTGTCGAGTGCGGCGGGTACGCTGGAAGCGATGGCGTCGTACGAGACCGTCTCGGTGCCATTGCCGATGCGCAAGGTGTGCGCGGTCTTGTCGATGCCCGCCACGGCGCCGCGCAGCTTGAAGAAGGGCGCGTTCGGTTTCGGCTCGATCCGGGTGGCGACGTAGACGCCGGTCGCGACATCGAGTGCGGCATGCACCTCGACGATGCTGGTGCCGGCGACGAGCGCTTTGAGGCCGCCGACGAGCGAGTCGTCGAACAGCGTGGCCGAGTTGATCTGCACCGTTTCGCCGAGCACGACGATCGAGCCTCTATCGGCGGCGATCGCATTGACCGGGCCGACGATCTCGCTGCCGAAGCGGATCTCGCTGGCGACGCCGCGCGCGCCGGCGGTGTCGCGGGTGATGCCCGCGCTTTCGATCTCCGCCATCATGCCAAGGCGCAGCTCGTCGCTGCGGTGAGCTACGCCGTCGTCGTCGGAAATGCTCGCCTTCGAGTCGTCGAATCGCACCCCGCCCAGGATCACCGAACCGAAGCCGGTGATCGGCCCGGCGGCGAAGGCGCTGGCGCCGGTCGTGCCGGCGGGCGTGGCCGTGGCGCCGTCGGACGAGCCGCCACCGCCACAGGCGCTGAGGGCGAGCGCACCGCAGACCATCAACAGAGGAGCAAGACCAGAAGCCCGGCGGAGGAGGCGCGGGTTGAATGGGTTGGATCGATTCAGCATGGGTGTCTCCGGTGGTTGGATAAAGCGCCCGGGCCGAATGCCGGACGGTCGTTGCATTCTAAATGTGCTAATTGCACATTTGCAAGAGTGCTTGCAACTGGACACGAATCGGCACGCGCGCCGATCGACCTTCGGCGGTTCGACGCGCAGGTAGCATCGGACCATGAATATTCGAGCACTCGGTCGACTCATCACCGCCCGCGAACCGTCGCAAAAATCGCCATGACGACCATCGACTTCCCGCTGCGCGGCGACTACATCACGCTCGATGCATTGCTCAAGGCCACCGGCCTCGCGCCGAGTGGCGGCATCGCGAAAATGATGGTCGCCGATGGCCTCGTGCAGGTCGATGGGCGCGAAGAGTTGCGCAAGACCTGCAAGATCCGCGCGGGACAGGTGGTTGGCCTGCAAGGCACGCGCGTTCAAGTGCTCGCGCCGCCGGCCTGAATCCGCGGCGCAAATTCAACGAAACGTCAGGGCTTGGCGCCCAGCCGCTGCAGTTCGAACCCCGCGGCGGCGTGCTCGATGTAGCGCGTGATGCCTTTGCCGCGCGCGTTCTCGAACGCATCTCTCGCCTTCTCGGGCTGCTTCGCGTTGATCTGGTATTGGCCGATGTAGAACCAGCCTTCGGCGAGCGCGAGTTCCGCGTCGTCACCCCGTTTGAGGCCGATCTGCTCGATGACCTGTTCGGGGGTCATCGAACCGGCCAGCATCGCCAGCGCGGGGCGCGGCCAAGCGCCTTTCGGATCGGCACTGGCGGCGGTCTGCAGCGCCGCCGGCAACGGCAGGTGCAGGCGTTGCAGCGTCCAGGCTTGCCACAGCTGGGCATAGGTCTTGTCGCCCGACTCGGGGCGATCGAGCACGGCCTTGGCGAAGTCCTCGGCGGCCTGCGCCAGCTTGCCTTCGTAAAACCGCGCCTGGCCGCGCCGGTAGTACACGTCGGCAGCGTTGGCGCCGAACGCGAGCGCCTTGCCGAAATCGTTCGACGCCGCCGCAAAGTCACCGCGCCCCCAATTCGCGTTGCCCTGGCAAAACCACGCCCCGGCGAGCGCGGGCGCCTGGCGCACCGCTTCTTGCGCGTCTTTGAGCGCCTCGGCGGCGTTGCCGAGCTCGCCTTGCGCTTCCGAACGAATGCACAACGCTTGCGCGAGATCGTCACCGCTGAGCTGGCCGCTGCCGATCGACTTGCCTGTGCGCTCGACGGTCGCCTTGGCGCCCGCCAGCAGGTTGTCTTGCAGGCTCTTGCGGCCGACGCCGAGCACGCCACCACCCTTCACCTGGTTCGCCGTGACCACCATCACTCCGCCGATCGCGCGCTCCATCGCCTTCACGTCGGCCAGAACCGCCGGCACGTCTTTCGCGGGCACGCTGTTGGTCAGCGGCTCGAAGCGCAGCGCCACCTTCGAGACGTTGCCGCGAAAGCTGCGCGTGACCTCGGCACTGAACGCGCCGTTGGCGATGCGCTGCGTCACCGGGTCGAGCGCCGCGCTGACGTTCTGCGGCCACTGCACCTCGGCGCTGTACACCACGGTGACGGGGAACGCGGGCAGCGCCAGCGGCAAGTTGCGCGTGGATGTAGGCGGCACCGAGACCGTGTTCTGCAGGTTGGCGGGCACGAAGCGCATGGCCCAGTTGCCGTTGCCGCTGCCGCTGCCGCTGCCGTTACTGTTGTCGACGCTGGCAAGCTTGGGCACCTTGAACCGAGCGGTGATCGTGATGCGGTTCTGGTCGACCTCGTCGGCCAACTCCGGCATGCCGATCAACGCGATGCCGGGGTAGCGCTGCTCCAGGCCGGTCAGCAGCACGCGCTGCAGGCGCGGCGTGTCGAAGCGCGCGAGCGTCAGGCGAAGCACCTCGGCCGCCAGGCCGGTGAACTGCTGACGCGTTTCGAGCTCGCCGTCTTCGCCGAACGCATCGAGCCGGAATTTCTCGGTCAGCTCGTTGTGGAACGTCTCACGCCGCATCGGTGACTTCACCATCGAGAGCGCCGTCGTCTCGCGCCCGTCGACGACCAGCACGGTCGCGTCTTCCAGGCCCTGGCCCATGCGGTCGACCGGGCCGCGCTGGCCGAGTCGGGTCGGGTCGAGGTAGTAGTCGCGGCCGTCGATGTTGGCTTGCACCACCGCGTGGTCGAAGGCGAGCGGCGAGGCCAGCCCCTTGCGCGGGCCTTGCGGCGCACTCAGCGAAGCGAGCACCGCGTGCGACGGGATGCCGAGCGATTGCAGGATGCGCATCAGCAAAAACGATTTGTCCTTGCAGTCGCCGTAGCGGTTGCGCAGCACCTCGGCCGGCGCGTGCGGGCGGTGCGAGCTTTCGCCGAGCGAGACCGAGTAGTAGCGGATCTCGCTTTGCACCCACTGCAGTGCCTGCGAGGCTTGATCCGAGCGCGAGGGCAGGCGCAGCCAGCGCTGCACGAGTGGCACGAGTTCGGGTGGCAGCGGCTCGTCGCTCGGAAACAGGCCATCGGCCCAGCGTGCCACCTCGGCCCAGTCGGCGAACTCGCTGAACTGCAGCCAGCGCAGCGGCATCGTGCCGCGCGGCAGCATCGGCTCGGGCTCGACCGCGGCGAGGTCGCGCTCCTCGAATCGCAGCCGGCGCATGCCGTTGCGCACGCTGACCTCGGGTGTGAGTTTGGAAGCTTCGGTGTCGCTGTTCCACTGCCACTGAACCGTGCGCGCCTCCGGCGTGTTGAGCGTCACGCGGCGCACTTGCACCGGCACCGGCCTCTGCCACGGCACGCCTTGCGCGTAGCGGCGGCCGAAGATCGGGTTCGCGCCTTCGACCGAATACTGCAAGTGCAAGGTGTCGCCAACGCGGATGTCGGTGAGCAGCAGGCTGGCCGTGATCACGCCGCTGTACAGGCCTTGCTCCAGCCCGGCCTCGCGCTGCAGGAAACGCACCTGCGCCGTCGCCGTGTGGTCGATGACCTGATCGCCGCGCAGGATCGCGACCCGGTGCAGCACCAGCTTTTGGTACTGCGGGATGAAGTGCATCGCAACCTGGCCGATCTGGCCGAGCGCGCCCGCGTCGTTGACTTGCTGCGCCACGTTGACCAGCACCACCGGCTTCTCGCTGACCAGCAGGTGCGTGTCTTCGAGCCGCACCGCGACCGCGCGGCGGGTGGCCGCGGCCGGCGGTATCGGCAACACATCGGCCCATGCCGGCAGCGGTGCGCCACGCACGAACGAGCTCGCGGCGACCGAAATTTCTTTGAGCGGTGTTTCGGGCGGGGCTGCAGCGGCCGGTGAAGGCGCTTGCGCGAACGCGTGTGCGAAGGCACTCAACGCCAGCGCGCACGCGACATGCCGAACAGCGCACCGAATCAGAAAGCGGATCGTTCGCAAGGCAGGCTCGTGGGCAACGAAGGTGCCGAGATTGAAGCACAGGCATTCGAGCTCGCGCGCCGAGGCATGATCAAGCGCATGACCACGCTGCTGACCCCGCCCCTCACCGAACCCGCCCGACTCGGCGACGCCCTGCGCGGCCGAGGCCACGCCGTGCTCGGCGCCGCCAGCCTGCGCGAGCTGGTGCAGGTGTCGGCCGCCCAGCTCGACGCGTTGCGCCCGAGCTGGGCCGACCTGCCAGCCGACGAACACCTGCGCGACGGCGGCCGCTATCGGCGCCGGCGCCACGCGTGCTTCATCGTCGAAGCCGATGCCGTGACGCAAGTGCCGCACCGCGCACATTGGCAGCCGCTCAAATACAACGCGCTGCACGGCGGCCTGGAGCGCTGGTTCGCACCGATGCGCGCCGAGGTGGTCGCGCAACCGGTATGGGCGCGCCTGCTGGCCGTGCTGAGCGCGCACTGCAGCGCGCTGCGCGGTGTGCAGCCCTGGTACGTGGAAGCGCACCAGTTCCGCATCGACACGACCGACGGCATCGGCCGACCGACGCCCGAAGGCGCGCATCGCGATGGCGTCGATTTTGTCGCCGTGCTGCTGATCGACCGCGAGGGCATCAAAGGCGGCGAAACCCGCGTGTTCGAGGCCGACGGCCCGGCCGGCCTGCGCTTCACGATGACCGAGCCGTGGACCACGCTGCTGCTCGACGACGCCCGCGTGATCCACGAGAGCACGCCGATCCTGCCGCTCACACCCGGCGGTCATCGTGACACGCTGGTGCTGACGTTCCGGGCGCGTGGCTTTCAGGGGCCCGGGGCAGGGTAAATCTCAGCGGTCGGCACGGCCGTGTGAACCGATCCGATGCGTCTTCTTTCTGGGCGGGGCGTGGCTCGCAGCTATCGGCCATGAGCTGCCATTGGCGAGCGACTGATCTTCTGTCGCTCACGGAGGAGAAGGTCGCGAGCCGTCCTCGCTGCCATCTCCCGAAGACGATCGTGATACGGGGGCCAAGCGACCTGCACCTCGACCCCGACGCACAAAAGGCGTCAGCCCAACTCGCGGCTGGCCAGCGCCGCAGCCGCAGCGCGCGTTTCCACGCCCAGCTTCTCGAACACATGTTCGAGGTGCTTGTTGACGGTGCGCGGGCTCATGCCCAGGATCTCGCCGACATCACGGTTGGTCTTGCCCTTCGCGATCCAAGAAAGTACCTCGGTCTCCCGCGGCGTCAGCGACGCGGTGGCGAGTCGTGACACCGCCAGGGCATCGATCTCGCGCAGGCCGATCAACCACATCACCTCGCCGAGCCCGGCACTGCCAAGGCGCCGCGCGGTGATCGTGCGGCCCGCGCGGGTCAGGGTGCGGAGGTCGGCGCCGGCAGCACCGCGCGCGCTGGCCAGCCAGTCCATGCAGGCTGCCTCGCCCGTCGCGTCGAAGAACTCCGCCAGCCAGCGCTGCGCCTGTGGCGAACGCCAGGCCAGCCGCTGGCGCGCGTCGATCATCAACACGCCGTGGCCGCCGATGTCGATCGCGTCGCGCGCCATGCGCACCGCGCGCGCATTGCGTACGTGCGTGGCCAGGCGCACGAGCACCTCCTGCGAGCGCAAGGGTTTGACGACGTAGTCGACGCCGCCGGCCTCGAAGCCGCGGACGATATGGCTCGTCTCCGACAGGCCGGTCATGAAGATCACCGGAATGTGCGACCACGCCGGGTTCGCCTTGATGCGGCGGCACAGATCGAATCCGTCCAGGCCCGGCATCATTGCGTCGAGCAGGATGGCGTCGGGGTTGACAACGTCGAGTCGCGCCAGCGCCGAGGCGCCGTCAGCGGCCACCAGCACGGTGTAGCCCGCGCGATCGAGCTCGATGCACAAGGCGCCTAGCGATTGCGGCATGTCGTCGACGACGAGTACGACGCTGCCATGCGCTGCATCCCCCGAGGTGTCGGCGTTCACGTCGCGACCGCCCGGTCATCGAGCATCAGCACCGCACCGAGCCGCTCGATCAGGTCTTCCCAGGCGAAGCGGGCCACCAGCGCGCGCAGCACCACCACCTCGGCCAAGCACTCGGGGTGCTCGGCAGCGAGCGCATCCAGCAAGCGTTGCAGGCCTTGCGCGTGGCCGAGCCGGGCCAGGCGCAGCAGCGCCTGCGCGTGCGGGGCAGGCATGGGCGCGGAACTGCCCACTGGTGCCGCCTCTGTGGGCGCCCAGCTCGGCACCGCAAGCTCGGCTACCCATTCAAGCTCGAGGTGCTGTTGCAGCACCGCGAGCAATTCGGACTCGATCACCGGCTTGTCGACGAAAGCCTGGCAGCCGGCAGCGGCGAGCTTGTCGGCCTGGTTCTCGAACGCGTTGGCCGAGACCATGATGATCGGCAGGTCGTGAATGCCGTGCGCGCGGATGCTGCGCGCGGTGTCCCAGCCGTCCATGTCGTCCATCGAGATGTCGAGCAGCAGCGCGTCTGGCGCCGATTGCAGGACGCTCTCCAGGCACTCCCGACCGCTGGCGGCCTCGCGGATCCGAAAGCCCAGCGGCAGCAGCATGCCGGCGAGCATCTGCCGCTGGGTCGGGTGGTCGTCGACGACGAGCAGGGTGCGGCGCTCGCCGATGTAGCCGCTAACCGGGCGATGCGGCGCAGCGCGCGTGCGGCCTGGCTCGGAGGTCTCGCTGAGGTAGAGACGTGCCGTGAACGTGCTGCCCTCACCCGGCACGCTCTTCACCGTCAGTTCGCCGCCCATCAGCTGGGTCAGCAGGTGCGTGATCGTCAGACCGAGGCCCGTGCCGGGCTCGCCGGTGCGCCGACCGGCGCTGCCGCGCTCGAAAGGCAGGAAGATGCGCTCGAGATCCTGCGGCGCGATGCCGATGCCCGTGTCGATGACCTGAAACCGCGCCACCTCCCGGGTGTGATCGAGCAGCAGCGTGACGCTGCCGCGGTCGGTGAAGCGCACTGCGTTGCCAAGCAGGTTGATGAGGATCTGGCTCAGCCGCCGCGCGTCCGCGCGCACATAGGTTGGCACCCGGCCGAGCGTGCGCAACTCGAACGCGAGACCCTTGCTCGCCGCCTGTGGCGCGACCATGCGCACCACATCGTCTAGGAAGTCGCGCATCGGCAGCGGCGCGATGTCCAGCCGCAGCTTGCCGGCCTCGATGCGCGCGAGATCGAGCAGCCCATCGATCAGGCCGTGCAGGTGCTCGCCGCTGTGGTGGATGGTGTCGACCGCGGCGCGCTGTGGGCCGCGGATCTGGTCGTCCTTCAGCAGGATTTGCGCATAGCCCAGGATGCCGTTCAGCGGCGTGCGCAGCTCGTGCGTCATGCCCGTCACGTAGCGCGTCTTGGCTTGGTTGGCGGCTTCGGCGAGGTCCTTCGCGGCCTGCAGCGCGGCATCGGTACGGCGATGCGCATCGATCTCGCGCACCAAGAGCTCGTTGTGGCGGTTCGACTCGTCCTCGGCCATGCGGCGGCTCTCGCTGCCCAGCACCATCCACCAAGCGCCCACCGTCGCTGCAAGCGAGAGCAACGCGAAGACTTTCAGCAGCGGGTCGCGCAGCAACTGGTGCTCGGCGTTGTGCAGCGCGCCTTGCTGTTCGTAGACCACCCCGAGGATCACCGCGAACAAGGCGATCAACGACAGCGCCACCACGAGGTAGTGCGCGACGCGGAAGTTGATGCGCCGGCTCAACGCCGGCGGCAGCACCGAAGTCAGTGCGGCGTGCACCTGCTCAGCGGCGCGCGAGTCGGTCTTGCAGCGGTCGTGGCAGCGCGACTCGAGCGTGCAGCACAGTGAGCAGATGGGTGCATCGTAGGCAGGGCACTGCGCCATGTCTTCCGACTCGAAGGCGTTCTCGCAGACCGAGCAAGCGACCAGTTCGCCCGGCTTCCAGTTCGCGAGATTGGGCCGTGCCTGGTAGTAGCGACCGCGCGTCCACCAGGCCAGCAGCGGCGAGGCGGCCATCGACGTGAGCAGCGCGATGAAGGGCGCGAACGCCTTGGCCACGGGGCCGAAGCTGCCCACGTAGGCGGCCATGCCGAGCATGGCTGCGACCAGCATTGCGCCCAGGCCGACCGGATTGATGTCGTAGAGGTGCGCGCGCTTGAACTCGATGTGCGGCGGGCTCCAGCCGAGCGGCTTGTTGATGACGAGGTCGGCCACGAGCGCGCCGACCCACGCGATCGCGACGTTGCTGTACAGGCCGAGCACGCCCTCGAGCGCCTCGAACACGCCGAGCGTCATCAACAGCACGGCGATCAGCACGTTGAAGACCAGCCAGACCACGCGGCCCGGGTGGCTGTGGGTCAGCCGCGCAAAGAAGTTCGACCAGGCGAGCGACCCGGCGTAGGCGTTGGTGACGTTGATCTTGATCTGCGAGACGACGATGAACAGTGTGGTCGCGCCCAGCACCCAGGCCGGTGAACTGAACACGTAGCCGAAGCCCGCGAGGTACATCTGCGTCGGCAGGATCGCCTTGTCGACACCGATCTCGTGCTGCAGCGCCAGGAAGGCCAGGAACGCACCACCCAGCATCTTCAGCATCCCGGGAACCACCCAGCCCGGCCCGGCCACAAGCACCGCACACCACCAGCGGCCGCGGTTCGCCGCGGTCTTCTCGGGCAGGAAGCGCAGGTAGTCGACCTGCTCGCCGATCTGGACGACGAGCGAGAACGCCACCGTCGCGGCCGCGCCGAACATCACCGCGTCGAACCCGTTGCTGTGAGACACACCGCCTACCAGCGTGGTGAAGTCGGTAAAAGCGTCCGGCTGTTTGATCAGCACCGCCAGGTAGGGCAGCACGAAGAGCAGCATCCAGACCGGCTGCGTCCACCATTGCAGGCGCTGGATCAGCGTGACGCCGTGCATCACGAGCGGCACGACACCCAGCGACGCGACGAGGTAGCACGCCGCCAGCGGCCAGCCGAAGTAGAGCTGCAGCGCGAGCGCGAGGATGGCCGCCTCGAGCGCGAAAAAGATGAACGTGAACGACGCGTAGACGAGCGACGTGATGGTCGAGCCCAGGTAGCCGAAGCCGGCGCCGCGGGTGAGCAGGTCCATGTCGACGCCGTACTTGGCGGCGTAATAGCTGATGGGCAGCCCCGTCAGGAAGGTGACGACGCCCACCACGAGGATCGCCCACAGCGCGTTCGTGAAGCCGTAGTTCAGGGCGATGGCGCCGCCGATCGCCTCGAGCGCAAGGAACGAGGTCGCGCCGAACGCCGTGTTGGCGACGCGGAACTCGCTCCACTTGCGGAAGCTGCGCGGCGTGTAGCGCAGCGCGTAGTCTTCCATCGACTCGTTGGCCACCCACGAGTTGTAGTCGCGTCGGATGCGAAAGATGCGTTGGGGCTGCGAAGACACGGCACACGCTTTCCTGGACAGGCGTTGCGGCCCGGAGCACGCCAACTAGCAAGAAGCGTGCGCCGTCTCAGTTTCGGGCGTCCGCGAGTGTGCTCGACGCGGCGTGCACCGGCACTACGTTGATTGACGTATTCGCCGCGCAAGCACCCGCCAGCAACATCCAGATCAACCCGACTCCATCGCGTCGACCCGACGCGATGGCCCTCGGACCGATGCTCGATCAATCCACCTGCCTGGAGAACTGCACACCATGTCCCGCGACAACGACCCTTCTTCGCTCGACTCGAACCGCCGCCGCCTTCTGCAAGGCGCCGCCGCGATCCCGATGCTGGGCCTCGGCGGCGTGAGCTTCGGCCAGCCCACCGCTTCGGTGAACACGACCAAGCTCGCCGTCACCGACACCGAGGTCACGGTCGGCCAGCTGCACTCGTCGACCGGCACGATGGCGATCTCGGAAACCGGGTCGATCCAGGCCGAACAGCTCGCCATCGACGAGATCAATGCGATGGGCGGCATCCTCGGCCGCAAGATCAAGGTCATCAGAGAAGACGGCGCCTCCGACTGGCCAACCTTCGCCGAGAAGTCGAAGAAGCTGCTGATCAACGACCACTGCGCCGCCGTTTTCGGCTGCTGGACCTCGGCGTCGCGAAAGGCCGTGTTGCCGGTGTTCGAGAAAGAGAACGGCCTGCTGTACTACCCGACCTTCTACGAGGGCCTGGAGCAGTCGAAGAACGTTTTCTACACCGGCCAGGAAGCGACGCAGCAGATCCTCTACAGCCTGGAGTGGGCGAAGAACGAGAAGAAGGCGAAGAGCTTCTTTCTGATCGGCTCCGACTACATCTGGCCGCGCACCTCGATGAAGATCGCGCGCAAGCACATCGAGAACTTCCAGAAGGGCAAGGTTGTCGGCGAGGAGTACTACCCGCTTGGCAGCACGAACTTCGGCTCGTTGATGAACAAGATCAAGGTGCAAAAGCCCGACTGCATCTACGCCGCGGTCGTCGGCGGCTCGAACGTCGCGTTCTACAAGGCGCTCAAGGCCGCCGGCATTACCGGCGACAAGCAGCTGCTCGTGACGCTGGCCGTCACTGAAGACGAGATGACCGGCGTCGGCGGCGAGAACTTCGCGGGCTTCTACTCGTCGATGAAGTATTTCCAGTCGCTCGACAACGACAACAACAAGAAATTCGTCGCCGCATTCAAGGCCAAGTACGGCAAGGACGCGGTGATCGGCGACGTGACGCAGGCCGGCTACCTCGGCCCCTGGCTGTGGAAGGCAGCGGTCGAGAAGGCAAAGAGCTTCGACGTCGACAAGGTCGTGGCCGCCTCGGCCTCGGGCATCGAGCTCAAGACGGCGCCCGAAGGCTATGTGAAGCTCGACGCCAACCACCACCTGTGGAGCAAGTCGCGCATCGCGATGGGCCTGCCGGATGGCACGTTCAAGGTCGTGTCCGAGTCGCCCCAGCTCATTAAGCCCGATCCGTTCCCCAAGGGGTATCAGTGATCGCTGGGCGCTGAAGCAGGCGGCCGCGCCCTGCGGCCGCCCCAGACCGAACCGCCGTTGCCCGCTGGAGCCGCGAATGAGTTTTTCCGAGATGCTGAATATCGGCCTGATGCAGGGCTTCGCGGGGCTGAGCCTGTTCGCGGTGCTGCTGCTGATGGGCCTGGGCCTGGCCATCATCTTCGGGCAGATGGGCGTGATCAACATGGCGCACGGCGAGTTCATGACGATAGGCGCCTACACCATCTACCTCGGCTCGCACTTGACGAGCCAGTACGCGCCATCGGTGGTGCCCTACTACTTCCCGTTCGCGGTTCTGCTCGCCTTTGGCTTCGCATTCGCCGGTGGCTGGCTGGTCGAGTGGGGCCTCATCCGCCACCTCTACAAACGCCCGCTCGACACGCTGCTGGCCACCTGGGGCATCAGCCTGGCGATGCAGCAGTGCTTCCGCACCTTCATCGGCCCGAAGGAGGTGAGCCCGACATTGCCCGATTGGCTGCTCGGCTCATGGGCGCCCTCGCCGGGCCTGGACATTCCGATCAACGGCATGTTCGTGCTCGCCCTGACGACCGTCGTGACCATCGGCGTGCTGATCGCGCTCAGCAAGAGCCGCTGGGGCTTGCGGGTGCGTGCCACGGTGAGCAACCGGGTGATGGCCAACGCCATCGGCATCGACACGAAAAAGACCGACCGGCTCACCTTCGCGATCGGTTGCGGCATCGCCGGCATGGCCGGCGCCGCCTTCACGACCATTGGTTCGACCGGGCCGACCTCGGGGCAGCTCTACATCGTCGACTCCTTCCTCGTCGTCACCTTCGGCGGCGCGGCGAGCCTGCTCGGCACCGTGGTGTCGGCATTCGGCATCGCGCAGACCCAGTCGATCACCGAGTTCTTCATGGCCGGCTCGATGGCGAAGGTGCTGACGCTGTCGCTGATCGTGTTGATCCTGATGGTGCGCCCACAGGGGCTGTTCGCCAGCAAGGTGCGGCGTTGACCGCCCACCCCACTTCTTCGAGGCCGACCCAATGAACGCCGTTCGAACCCTGATCAAGCGCTACCAACTCGCCAGCGTGCTCGTGCTCGCGGTTCTGCTCGCCGTCGTGCTGCCACTCGCGCTCGACATCTTCCGCCTGAACCTCGTCGGCAAGTACCTGACCTACGCCTTCGTCGCCGTCGGCCTCGTGATGGTGTGGGGCTACGGCGGGGTGCTGAGCCTCGGCCAGGGCGTCTTCTTCGGGCTGGGCGGTTACGCGATGGCGATGTTCCTGAAGCTCGAAGCGTCGGACCCGATCACAACGAAGATCCAGTCGACGCCGGGCATCCCCGACTTCATGGACTGGAACCAGATCACTGCGCTGCCGGCGCTGTGGGTGCCATTCAAGTACCTGCCGTTCGCACTCATTGCAGTGGTCGCGGTGCCCACGCTGCTGGCGTGGATCGTCAGCTTCGCGATGTTCAAGCGGCGGGTCGGCGGTGTGTACTTCGCGATCATCACGCAGGCCGTGGCGCTGATCGTCACGGTGCTGATCATCGGCCAGCAGGGGTACACCGGCGGCGTCAACGGCATGACCGACCTGAAGACCGTGCTCGGCTGGGACACGCGCACCGATCACGCGAAGTACGTCCTCTACTACTTGTGCGTTGGGTTGCTGATCGCGAGCATCTTGCTGTGCCGCTGGATCCAGACCGGCAAGGCCGGGACGCTGCTGCTGGCGATGCGCGACAAGGAAGACCGCGTGCGCTTCTCCGGCTATGACGTCGCCAACTTTCGGGTCTTCACGTTCTGTCTGGCAGCGGCGTTGTCGGGCATCGGCGGCGCGATGTTCTCGCTGCAGGTGGGCTTCATGTCGCCGAGCTTCGTCGGCATCGTGCCCTCGGTCGAGATGGTGATCTTCGCAGCAGTCGGCGGACGCATGAGCCTGGTCGGCGCGGTCTACGGCACGCTGCTCGTCAATGCCGGAAAGACCTTCTTCTCGGAGAGCTTCCCGGACCTCTGGCTGTTCCTGATGGCCGCGCTGTTCATCGGCGTGACGATGGCGTTCCCGATGGGTCTGGCCGGGCTGTGGGAAAGCCACGTGGTGCCTTGGTGGGCGAGGCGGCGTCGCGGCATCGCATCGGTCTCCGATGCGCCGCCTGCCCGCTTCGACGCTCCATCAACCGAGCCATCGAAGCTGCCCGCCGGCATCACCGGCCAGCAGGCCTGACCACAGAAAGCGCCGGATGAGCAACACCGATTTCGCCCTCGCGATCGAGGACCTGACCGTCTCGTTCGACGGCTTCAAGGCCATCGACGCGCTGACGCTCTACATCGACAAGAACGAACTGCGCGTGATCATCGGCCCGAACGGCGCCGGCAAGACCACGTTGCTGGACCTGATCTGCGGCAAGACGAAAGCCGGCGCCGGCAGCATCAAGTTCAAGAACACCGAGCTCACGAAGATGGCCGAGTTCAAGCGCGTGCGCCTCGGCATCGGCCGCAAGTTCCAGACGCCGTCGATCTACGAGAACCTCAGCGTCTTCCAGAACCTCGAGGTCTCGTTCCCGAAGGGCCGCTCGGTGATGGGCGCGCTCGCGTTCAAGTGCACGGACGAGGTGAAGGCGCGCGTGCAGGTGGTGGCCGAAGACATCTTTCTCTCCGATCGGCTCGACCTCGAAGCGGGGCTGCTGAGCCACGGCCAGAAGCAGTGGCTGGAGATCGGCATGCTCCTGATGCAAGAGCCCGAACTGTTGTTGCTCGACGAACCCATCGCCGGCATGAGTGCGCGCGAACGCGAACTCACCGCCGAACTGCTGCAGCGCATCTGCAAGAACCGTTCGGTGATCGTGATCGAGCACGACATGGATTTCGTCAAGCGCATCGCCCACAAGGTGACCGTGATGCACCAAGGAAAGATCCTCGCCGAAGGGCCGATGGAGCAGGTGCAGGCCGACCCCAGGGTCATCGACGTCTACCTCGGCCACTGATTGCCAGCCATCACGCCCACCATGACCACCGACACCCACCCCATGCTGAAGGTCACCGACCTGTTCGTCGCCTACGGGCAGAGCGAGGCGCTGCATGGCATCTCGTTCGAGGGCCACAGGAACGAGACGGTCGCCATCATGGGCCGCAACGGCATGGGCAAGACCACGCTGTTCAAGAGCCTGATGGGCGTGCTGCCCGTCAAGAGCGGCAGCATCGAGGTGGCCGGCGGCGAGGTCTCGAAAGACGAGAGCTTCCGCCGCGTCGCCAAAGGCATCGCCTACGTGCCGCAGGGCCGCATGATCTTCCCGACGCTCACCGTCGAGGAGAACATCCAGACCGGCCTGGAAAACTCGAAGACGCGCCGCATCCCGGATGAGATCTACGCCCTGTTCCCGGTGCTGTTCGACATGAAGCGCCGCAAGGGTGGCAACCTCTCCGGCGGCCAGCAGCAGCAGCTCGCGATCGCGCGCGCGCTCGTGACCGAGCCCAAGGTGCTGCTGCTCGACGAGCCGACCGAGGGCATCCAGCCGTCGATCATCAAAGACATCGCCAAGGCGCTGAACGAGATCCGCAAGATGAAGCAGATCACGATCATCGTGTCCGAGCAGGTGCTGAGTTTCGCGATGGACGTCGCCGACCGCCTGTTCGTGATCGAGGGCGGCCGCCTCGTGCACGAGACCTCGCGTGCCGACACCGACGTGAGCCACATCAAGCAATACCTGTCCGTCTGATCTCTCACTCTTCTTCCCACCCCGCAGGAGACGCCCCATGGCCGAAACGCTGATCAAGGTCGACCTCACGAAGTCACCCACCGAGAACGAGAACATCCACAACCGCTGGCACCCGGATATCCCGATGGCCTGTTGGGTCAAGCCGGGCGACGACTTCATCCTCGAGACCGTCGACTGGACCGGCGGCTTTATCAAGAACAACGACAGCGCCGACGACGTGCGCGACATCGACCTCTCCACCGTGCACTACCTCTCGGGCCCGGTCGGCGTGAAGGGCGCGGAACCGGGCGACCTGCTGGTGGTCGACCTGCTCGACATCGGCGCCAAGCAAGACAGCCTGTGGGGCTTCAACGGCTTCTTCTCGAAGAAGAACGGAGGGGGCTTTCTGACCGAGCACTTCCCGCTCGCGCAGAAGTCGATCTGGGACATCGAGGGCATGTTCACCCGCTCGCGCCATGTGCCGGGCGTGAGCTACGCCGGGTTGATTCACCCTGGCCTGATCGGCTGCCTGCCCGACCCGAAGATGCTTGAGATGTGGAACGTGCGCGAGCAGGCGCTGATCGACTCCGACCCCGCCACCAGTGGCTTGGCCAACCCGCCGTTCGCGCCCACCGCGCACATGGGCCGCCTGACCGGTGCGGCGAAGGCCAAGGCCGCCACCCAGACCGCACCGCCCAGGACCTGCGGATAGTCCTGCTGCCCGTAGCCCTGGTTGATGAACGTCCCAAGCCCACCGCCCCCGACGTACGCCGCAAGGGTGGCCGTGGCGATGACCTGCACGGTGGCGTTCCTCAGCCCGGCGACGACCAGGCCGAGCCCGAGCGGGAGCTCGATGCGCAGCGCCGTCTGCAGCCCCGTCAGGCCCATCCCGCGGGCCGCCTCGATGACGTCGACATCGACCGAGCTGATGCCGACATAGGCGTTGGTGAGCAGGGGCGGAATCGCGAACAGCGTCAACGCCACCACGGCCGCCCGGTTACCGATGCCGATGCTCGCGATGCCGGAGAAGATGATGAGCACGCCGAGGGTGGGCACGGCCCGGCTGGCGTTGGCGACGGCGGTGACCACCCGCCCGCCGCGGCGAAGATGCCCGAGCAACAGGCCGAGTGGCAGTGCGAGCAGCGCGGCCGCGCCGACGGCGATGCCGGTGATGACCAGGTGCTCGGTGAGCCGAGCCGGCACGCCGCCGGGGCCTCGGTAGTGCGCGAGATCGC
>ENA-OFCI01000024-OFCI01000024.1-metagenomes-genome-assembly--contig:-NODE-24-length-94605-cov-6.982782_pt1 | contig 94605 bp, 93 predicted proteins | sample MGYA00153391_OFCI01 | MGnify analysis MGYA00153391
CGCAAGGTTTGCTCCGGGTGCAGCTTGGCTTGCCACTGACGATCCAGTATTGCCGTCGTGGCCGCACCACTCGTCAATGCGCATTCTCGCAAGCGCTCGTGGTTGAGCTCGATCACGGCGCGGTGCTTGGGCGGGCGATGCCCATCAAGGGTGTTGAAACTGCCGGGATAGCCATTCTTGACATGACTCCCCACCAGTGCGCCTCGATGGAACAACTCAATGGTGCGCATTGTTAGCCTGGCGTCGACACTCTTGCCGATCAGCTGGTAGGGAGCCGAGTAGCAGCGCTGGTCGATCTCGACGGGATAGTCCAGATGCACGCGTGCCTTCTTCCAGCTGGCAAATTCATAAGGTTTTACCGGTAATGGCTTGAGATACCGCTGCTCTTCTTCGATGAAACGCGAATGGCGACATCCGGGCAGCTTCTTGAAAGCGCGGCCATTGAGTTCACCGATTAATTCGGTAATCGCCAGATTCAGCTCAGCCAGACTAAAGAAAGTCTCATGACGCAATCGCGCCATCATCCAGCGTTCCACAATCAACACCCCGCCTTCGACCTTGGTTTTGTCGCGTGGGCGGCGTATGCGGGCGGGCACGATAGCCACGCCGTAGTGGCGGGCGAAGTCCTGATAGGCCGGATTCAAGTCCGGTTCGTAGCGACAGGGATGTCGGGTGCGCCGCCGATAAACTCTAGCGCCAGACGTTGACCGGCGAGCCAGTCCGCGGTGGTCTGGCCTTCGGTGGCGCAGGCAAAGGTGTCCCACGGGACTTCCTTCGGTCGTAGTTGGAGTAGCCCAGCACGGCCACGAAGATGGACGCCTGCCGGACTTCGCCGGTGCTTTGATCGGTGATGGGCATGGTGGGGCCGGCGAAGTCGACAAACAGTTTCTCGCCGGCGCGATAGGTTTGCCGCATTACCACCTCGCGCGATTAGCGAAACACCGCATAGCGTTCGCAGAAGGCGCTGTACTGCAAGCCATTGGGATGGATAGTTTTATATTCCTGCCAGAGTAGCATCAAGGTCACGCCTTTCTTGGCTAACTCGGCAGTAACGAGGGCGAAATCCGGTAGCGGCACCTCGACTGTCGGCAACAGTGGTGGATAAAGCCTGGCATACAGCACCGCTTCGTCAAGATCGGCTGGGAATGGCCAGCTCAGTTGGGCATCGCGACATCGCTCGAGCATTTCTTGCACGGTGGAGCGAGCCGCCCCACAGGAACTTGCTATGGTTCGCTCGGATAGCTTGTGCTCATGCTTGAGCCTGAGCACTTCAAATATCTTGCGCTTGGATAACCTCGTTTGCGCCACCGTGACCTCCCCAAATGGGGGGACGGTAGGAGGGTTATCCCGCTCCTCAATGGACTGGCATCAGCCGGAACAGTGGACCGACATCAGGCGGATTGCTGGACCGCCATGCGCCGCAATCGTGGATCGGCTTGCGGCGGAATTCGCATCAGATTTTCAAAAGTGATTTTTGGATTGAAAAAGGACTTTCGTATGCGGCGAGATTGCGGCGAGCCTAGAAGTACACAGGTGCGAGTGAATAGTAATTGTGAAATTGACTAAACTAAAAGTTTGACAGAGACCTCGATAGCGGAGGTTTTCGCAAACGATTCGAGACGAAGTGATCGCTACTTGAAAAAACTGCGTAGTCCGACGCAGCCTGCGAAGATAGATGTCCCAAAACTGTCCACGCACCCAAATGAAAAAGGGCCTACATCTCTGTAGGCCCTTGCTTTCAATACTGAATTTTGGCTCCCCGACCTGGACTCGAACCAGGGACCTGCGGATTAACAGTCCGTCGCTCTACCAACTGAGCTATCAGGGAATGGATAATTGGAAAATCTATCCAACTGCTGTCGTGAATACAACTCTTTTTCGACAGCCCCAAAGTATAGCGTTTTTGAAGTCGTTCGGTCAATTCTCATTCGACTTTTTAATTTCTACCTGCTTTTTTACGACGTTGCACCGATTTCTTCAAGTCTTTAGCGGCGCAGATAGCTTACTTTTCCGCAATTAGTTGTCGCGACGTCAGGCCAAACTCAGACCACTTTAGTGCAAAGATAATGGGCTTATGCCATGCCAGCATTACCTTCCACGCCCACGAGCGTTGGCAGATTAAGTTTTGGGGCTTTGATGGTTTTTTTATCGCGCAAATACGCGCTGAGCATGTCCCACGCGGGTTCACCGGTGTTGCCCGGTCCGCCACCCTCGGCTACCGGTGCCCAACCGGCAACTTTGTACTTTTTGGTCGCATCGATCGGGCGTCCCTTAAGGGTCATATTGCTGATCCGTGAGCCGACTTTGGCCTTGGGCTCGCAAGTGTATTGCAGGCCGCCCACACGGACCATGTCGCCGCCCTGCTGAAAATACGGATCAGGATTAAACAAATTGTCGGCAACGTCTTCCAGCACATCTTTTAGCACCTCGCCGGTCATTTCGTTGACGGTCGTATAGGGATAAGTGATCGCGGTTTGATCCATGACGTGCTCCATGGTGATGGTGTCACCCGGCAAAATAGACGTGCCCCATCGGAACCCCGGAGAGAATGCGATTTCGGTATTTTTCCGCTCCATAAGCGCATTCAGAATGAGCTGATCAAAAGATCCGTTGAAATTACCGCGCCGGTAAAGGAGGCCATCGGTTACTGCAAGCTTTTCGCTCAGCTTGGCCACGTACGGTGCACGAACTTTTTCAATCAACGCCTGCATGCTTTGGTCAGCCGCCAGCAAATTTGCAAATATTGGCGCAAGTTTGTAGCGGAAATCTATGACCCGGCCATTTTTTACGCTGAAATCGAGCACACCCAAAAATTTGCCGTTCGAGCCCGCGTTAGTCACCAGCGTCTGACCTGCCGGGTTTTTAACCACGATAGGTGCAGGCACGCCATCATGGGTATGCCCGCCCAGAATCGCGTCAATGCCAGTGATCCTCGAGGCCATTTTTAAATCAACATCCATGCCGTTATGCGAAAGCAACACGACCACCGTAGCGCCTTTACTTCTCGCCGCGTTAACGGTTGCTTGCATTTCCATTTCTTTGATGCCAAACGTCCAATCCGGGGTGAAATAACGCGGATTTGCGATTGGCGTGTATGGGAACGCCTGGCCAATAACCGCGACTGAAACACCGTTCATTTCTTTGAGTACAAATGGTGCAAAAACAGGGTCACCAAAATCTGCGGTGTGAATATTTTGCGCGACAAAATCGATCTTGCCGTTTAAATCCTTATCGATAATTTCTTTGACACGTTTGTCGCCCAAGGTCATTTCCCAATGCGCGGTCATGACATTCACACCCAGTTCAAGGCTCGCGTCCACCATGTCCTGGCCTTTGGTCCACAGCGCGGTGCCAGAGCCCTGCCAAGTATCGCCGCCATCCAATAACAGCGCGCCAGGTCGCGACGCCTTGAGTTGCTTGACCAGCGTCGCCAAATGGGCAAATCCGCCGATTTTTCCATAGGTGCGTGCGGCCACTTCAAAATCCAGAAATGTGAATGCATGCGCCTCGCGCGAGCCTGCCGCAATTCCAAATGCTTTCAATAATTTTTCGCCAACCAAATGCGGTGCGCGTCCGCTAGCGGTCGCAATACCCAGATTCATATTTGGCTCGCGAAAATAGCTGGGCATGAGTTGCGCGTGACAATCGGTCATGTGTAGAAAATGCACATTACCGAAGCGCGGAATGTCATACATCGCCGCGGCCGATTGCGCCGTTTGGGTGCTATCGGTGGCGGCCAGAGTGGCTCGATGATCCAACGCAAAGCCACCCGCACTCGCCACGGCCAATAGCTGAATAAATTCGCGACGATTTAAGTTGGACATGGACTCAACTTTATTTTTACCATTATTGAAATTCGATATCGTCAGAAATCGCCTTGATGCCGGCGGCGGCGCAGGCTTCATCCGCCTCACCACCGGGCGCACCCGATACCGCGATTGCGCCCAGAAGATTACCCGCAGCCTCAATCGGCAGGCCACCCCCCACCGCCGCCACTCTTGGCAGTTGCCGAATGCCACTCATCGACTTACCGGCCTCAGTTTCCCGGGCTAGGTCTGAAGATGGCTGCTTGAAACTCGCCGCGGTCCATGCTTTGTTGATGGCGGTATCAGCGGTGTGTGCGCCAGCAAATCGATCACGCAGCAGCACCTGCACCAAGCCGGCTCGGTCCACCACTGCCACCGCCACCTGAAAATCGGACTTACGGCACTTTGCAAGCGCAGCCTGCGCCGCTTTAAGCGCGGTTTCAGGCACCATCATTCTGACGGTATAGGTCGGCGCGTCTGCCGCAAAAACGGGCGATGAGAGAAGCGCGAGGAGCGTTAGAAATGGCGTGGATGCAATCAACATCTTGACGCAAAGCGGACCCGCCAGCGGCTCGCTTCGGCTGGCAATCATATCAATTTTCAAACGTCGCTCTTATGCATTCAATGCAGTCTATTTATTGACCGGCGATTCTGGATCCATCAGCAGTGCCACCACGTGCTTGATCTGCTGCGGCGTCAAAATATTGCTGTGACCAAAGCGCGGCATGTTTGAGCAGGCCGAGTAGGCTTCAGCGTTGTAAATTTTGCCGTACGCATATTTTGCAATTTCAGGCGCGTAGGCTCGCACTTTGCCAAAGTTATAAAGACTCGGCCCGATATTGCCATACGAAACTTCCGCTTTGGTTAATTGATGGCACGCATAGCAATTGCCTCCCGCTGCATTCTCAGGGTTATCGGTGAATTGTTTGCCCACACCGGACTGGGCAATTTTTTCGCCTTCTTTCCAATCGCCCAGCAACACGCCATCCGCTGGAAACAGCGTAAGCTTTTGATTAAGCGCTTCAATTTTTTCGCGAACCTCTTTGGGGGGATTATCTTGATACTGCGAGCACAGCGATTGGGTCTCGTCCTGAATCAAGCGATCCACGGATGCTTGTCCACGCGTCTTGAACGACGCCTGCATCATCGCCAAAGCGGCTTCCCTGATTGCAGCATCCCTGGCCGCATTCTTGGCCGAATCGTTTTGCTCGCTCACCCCCGCGCAGCCCGAAATGACCAACCCGCCGATCAACACTAGTGCCATCGAATAAATAAATTTAACTCTCATGTCTTTTCCCATCTCGGACTTTGTTTAACCTGACCTATCGCCGGCAAACGTTGGCTAACGTTTGATAGAGGGTGCACTTAACACGCCGCCGTTCGCATTTTTTGCGAGGAACATGGTGAGCGCGACCGAAGCATCGGACGTAAACACGAGCTCTGGAAAACGCTGCTGACGGAAACAATCAAACAAACGCCACTGAAACGATCTGAGCTCACCCTGCGACACACGATATGCGGGCCATGAGGTGTATGCGCTCTGGGCTGCGGACTGCTTCAAGAGATTGGGTAAATCTTGAAGGCGAATCCGTTGATTGTCTGCGCCGTGACAATTTGCGCATGAAAAATCATGTGGTCCACCGCGATGAAAGAACATTTTCTTGCCCAACTCGTAATACTCCTGTTCTTTGGGATGGGAAGCGGCCACGTTCATTTTAGTGCCGCGCGAAGCCGCAGTAATAAATGCCACCAGCGCCTCAATATCGGATTTTTTATTAGGGCCGCCGAAGGGATCTTTTTTAGCTTGCTCTGCTGTGAACCCCTGCAAGTTCACCATGCAATAAACCAGACGCGATTCGAGATCCATGACTCGATCCGCATCAGCAAAATATTTTGGCAACACCGCATAAGCACCTTTCACCACGCCCGCTCCCAAGCCGAGATCGCAGTGGTCGAGCGCGGCCATTTTCGGCCCACGCGCTTGCTTCCAAAGGTCTTCACCACGCGCTTCCCACAATTCTGCGGGGTTGCCATCAGCCAGTGCCGCGCGATAGCGCTCAATTTCTTTGAGCGTTTGCTCGCTGGTTTGTGCGCCTGCCGGAAACACCACAAGAATCAGAGCTAACGTCAAGGCCGACCTCAAGCCCGCAAGAAAATGGTTGCGCATCATTCCTCCGATTTGATAAATCACTATTTTGTGTCGTTTTTATATTGCGATGCGTGCTGCGTGTTGTGTGTTGCTGAGTGATGCGCATATTTTCAAATAGCGCATCACTATTCGCTGAGCCGCACCTGATCCGCGCTCAAGGCCCACCGCTGGCGCTGGACGGGTTACATGATGTTTCATACCGGATACTTCAGCTTTACGGTCTGAGATAAACGTAGCCCTCTTTGGCCTGGAGTCTCGCCACTTCCGCCACCCCGCTCGGTACGAGCTTGGCCTCTTCAATCACACGTTTGGGGTCAATCATGCGACGCTCAAGCGTAATTTTACATACCCGGAAATCAACGCCCATCTTTACCAATTCTTGCACATTCGGCTCAAACAAATTACCGTTTTTGTCTTTAGCGCCATCAAGCAAAAAATCAATACCGTTTGCGTGTGTCACCACCGATATTTTTACGGAAGGATCGGCAGACAAATGATTACGGATATTTCGCAAGGCTGCGGTCGCCTGATCAACGCCATCGCTGACGTGATAGACGACTTTCACGGGTTCGTCTTTTCGCAAGTCTTTCATGTCAGCTTTAGATGTACTCGGCGCAGCTTGCAGAGCTTGCATGGGCATTATCAATACCACCAAAGCCGCCAGTAATATGGTCGGGAGAATGGTGGAAAAATGGGCAGTTGATTTGGTCAATGAGCGCATATGAGCTCCGAGGGGTCAGGTTGGTACGGTTCAGGCCGGTACAGTGATAGCGGCTTCGTCGCTGCGCTTTTCGCCCTTGTTGTCCACCCACATGACAATGACTTTATCGCCCGCTTTGGCACCTGTGGTTGCAACGGCAAAGCGGAACGCGAGCGTGGGATTTTTAGACACAGCCGGGCCCCATTGCGCCGATAAAACAGTCTTACCGTTGCAGGTTGCACTAACGCTTTGGATGTAATGCGGCGGTACTGTTTTACCGTCAGTGTCCTTGCGCAAGCCAGTCTCCATCTCATGCGCCATCAAAACACGAACGTCCACTTTATCACCCATCAATTGGGCACGAATTCTCATCGGATCAGACATTTTTCTCTCCTAAATTTCCGGCGCGGTAAAGGCTATTGTTTAATTCATGCAGCTTCGAAGCAAAACCTATCCGCCGCATCCACCTAGCGTTACTTTCACTTCTTTAACCGCATAAAAATATTTTCCATCCGCCTTGACCAGCGCATACACATTCGAGGTTTGGCTCATCTTGACGCGGGTGCTGATCGTCGGTTCGGTTCCCTCAGGGATAGTGAAGCTTGCCGATAGCGCATTCGGGTTTTTCTCCACCAGAATGGAAATGGACTCTGTTTTAGGAATTTTGCTGGTCGCGCCGACTGGCACCACCGCGCCGTTTTCCGCAATATCAGGCGCGTTTACAAACGAAATATCTTTTGACTCGGTAGCAGACGCGCCACCCATCGCCTTCACAACATCATTGAGACTTTTAACTTCAAACGCGGTCTTGTTCCACGCTTCCGCTGCAGCCGGTTTTACCGTCAGCAGGCCGGCTGATGCGGCAAGTGCCATCGCCACGGATCCACCGGATGTTTTTAATACGTCACGTCTGTTCATATTTTCTCCTAACAAAAATTACGCGAACTGCTTTTTCTTGGCTTTAAATAATACTCTTAACTCAAATGCAATCTCTAAACTTGGCTTCGTCACCAACCCATCAGCCAGTCAACACTTAACCATCCAACCACGTTGCCGCTACTGCCCTCCGGACAAACTCAATTGCGCCAGCGCCTGCAAATCAGCTTCATTGATATTAGCGTGTGGCGGCATTGCCAGCGAACCCCAAACGCCGGAGCCGCCGCTTTGTATCTTCGCCATTAACTTGACTACAGCAGAACTGTCGCCTTTATATTTGCGGCTAATCTCGGCGTAACTCGGCCCGACCAATTTGCTGCTAGCCGCATGGCAGGAACTACATGAGTATTTCTTGGCCAATTCAGCGGATTCAAGTGCCGCAGCATCTTTATTTTGCGCACTATTTTGCGCCATTTGACTGCCCGCGCCGCCAGTATTTATACCGCGGACACCGCCTACCAGGCGATTCTGATCGGCCAGATTGCCATGATGGTTAAGCGCAAAATCAGGTATCGAGGATGTGACCCGCGGTTCAGTTCCTGATGCCAGCGCACAATTTTTCATGCACGCCGTATTTTTAACATCCGCTTTTGCATCGACATCCCACAGCCCGTTAAATTTCACCATGCCGTTACGGTTCGGCAGCGTCATCTGAACCTCACGAATATTTTTATCTGACAACACGAAGCCTGCAGGCACAATTTCGCCTAAGTTCAAAATATAGGCGGTGACCGCATAAACCTCATCGGTGGTCAGCGATTTCGGTGCGTTCCAGGGCATGGCCCGATTGATGTAATCCCACAGCGTTGAGAGTTGTGATAACTTCATCAACGTTGTGCGCTGCGGAAAATCTGTCCGCTTAAGAGTCGCCACATGGCCACTGGCGATATCGGCCTGGGTGGTTCCACCCACCATTGGCGTGAAAACTTCGTTGGATTCGCCAAACGTGCCGTGACAGGATTCGCACTTCGATTCCCAAATCTGCTGGCCTTTGTCCACCGATCCTGAGCCGACAGGCAAGCCTTTAAAATCGGCGCGCACATCGATATCCCATGCCTTGATCTCTGCCGGCGAGGCGCTACGACCGACACCGATAAATTTTTCGCCGGCGACCGAAGACAGCGGTGCAAACAACAATATCAGCAGCAAAATAACCGTATCACGCCGAGCCGTTTTTGCGGACACCTTGCGTTCGTTGCTTTGCTCCAAATTGCTTCGTCCGCGATTATTGAGTGCGCGGCGCAACCTAGGAAACCTGAACATTGCCCACCTCCCCACTTTCAGCAACGCGCCAGCTTTGAATCGCATTGTTATGGTAAATCGAGCGACGCCCTCGCACCTCTCGCAACTGATTCAGTTTTGGTTGCACATAGAGCGTTTCATCGATCGCCCGGCTTTGCAAAATAGACGGCGAACCATCCCAATTCCAGCCGATATTGAAGCGCGTCCAGCATTTGCTCAAAATCGGCGTTTCGAGTTTGGCGGTGCGCCAATTTTTCCCGCCATCGGTGCTCACATCCACGCGCCTGATTTTTCCACGCCCTGACCAGGCCAGTCCGGTGATATTGAAAAAACCTTTGTCGATCAGCTTTTGCCCTCCGGAGGGCGAGGTGATTACGCTCTTGCATTCCTGAATCGAGGTGTACTGCCGATGGGTGCCATCTGGCATCAGATCGACATAGTGCAGCGTCTCGTCCTTGGTCGCATAAGGCATATCGCCAACCTCAATGCGCCGCAGCCATTTCACCGATGACACGCCTTGAACACCGGGCACCACCAAACGTAGAGGGTAGCCATTTTCTGGGCGCAGCATTTCACCATTCATCGCATAGGCAACAATGCAGTCATCCAGCGCGCGCGCCATCGAAATCGTCCGCGTCATGCCTGATCCATCCGCACCCTCGGCAAGAATAAATTTGCCATTTATCTTGTCAAACCCGCAGTCGTCCAGCAGCACCGACAACGGCACACCGGTGAACTCGGAACAGCTCATCATGCCGTGCGAATACTGCACGGTCGGCACCGCGACATTGCCCCATTCCATGCCGGTATTCGCACCACACTCAATAAAATGCATTCGCGAAACCGATGGCAGCCGCATCAGATCATCCATCGTATAAACCTTGGGGTTTCTAACCAGCCCATTGATCATAAAACGATGTTTTGCAGGATCGATATCCCACCAGCCCTGATGATGACGCTCGAAGTGCAGCCCACTTGGTGTGATGATGCCAAACAACCCTTGTAGCGGCGTAAACGACACCCCCGCCGCAGGCACTCGCGTCAAGCCCGGGCTCTCACGACGTTGCAGATTGCGCTCCCACACCGAGGGCACGCCGTAGCCTCGTGTCGCCACCCCCTGGCCAAGACCTGTGGAGTGCTCGGGTAGTTCAAGAATATTAGGGTCGCCCGCAGCTTGCGCGTTTAATGCACTTGATGCCCGCGCTGGCATGCCTGCAAGCAACGTCGTGGCGCCAGTCGCCGAAACAAAAGCATTTCTAAGAAAATCGCGACGGCCCGCCGCCACATCGGCGATCTGCATATCGCTCAAAAAGCCTTCCGGCGCACGTACGAGGCGGCCCCGCGCCGGGGACGCCGCCAGCTTTCCGGACGTTAAGGGAGCGCAACTCGATGCGCCATCTAAACCATCGCTGGTTCGTGAATCTTTTGCCACTAAAATCTCCTCCAGCCAGTCATACGATCATGCTGCAGCGCATTCGTTTTGATGCGTTTTGTGTAGGTAACGGAGCCACTGTTCCTGCAAATCTTTATATTAGTTATTGCTAATATAAGCGAAGTCTAATAGACAATGCGGAACTGTGTCAAGTAAGCTCGACATCTAACTTCTAATCTCATAAAAAATCATGGTAAACGTCGCAACCAAAAACCCCGCGACCGAGAATGACAACGCAATCAAGCTGGTTACAAAAATCACAGTGAAAAAAAGTCTGCCCGTAGACGATGTACCGATGGATATTTTTGCGTTGATCGGCAAATCAGAAAATATTGAGCAAGCCGCCTTGGCCATGCAGGCCATGTCCCATCCGATGCGGATAAAAATTCTCTGTTTGTTGTCATCTGGCGAGCTGATTGTGCAAGAGATCGTCGATGCCGTTGGCACCACCCAAAGCAACATCTCGCAGCACCTTCGCATTCTGAAAGCCTGCGGCATAATTAATGGTCGTCGTGACGGTACCAAGATGTACTACGCGATTGGCGATACACGAATTCTGAAAATGATCAGCCTGACGCGAGAGATTTTTTGCGCCGCTTAGCCGCCGGAAATAAAAAAGCAAACTCAAACACCAGCGCGCACCTTAAGACTCTTTTGCTCTCAATAGCCCGCCCCGCCTGCACCGTATTATTTAAAATAAAAGCAGCATGTGCGTTTGAAAATTATTCGCTGTTCATTCACACTACGGTCTTACACCGTCGGTTTATGCTGCTTACACGCGCATTTATCAACAGCCTGATCGCAATGCTTTTAATTCCCTTTAGTCGTCGTTGCTAAACCGGAAATCAGTAAAAATAAAGGGATAGAACAAATGGGATTTTTCAGTTTTTTCAAACGTCCACCCGGCGCACTCAACAGTAGCTACGACAATCAACCCGAGCGCCGCACCAAACCGCGCAAGGACCCACATCTGGGGACGCGTATTTTGGTGATCGACGATTCGCCCACCATTATTGCCGCGCTGCGCAACATGCTGACGCGGCAAAGCAAGCATATTGTTCTCGAAGCGCTGGAAGCAGAAACAGGTATTCAGATGGCGATGAATGATATGCCCGACATCATCTTTCTCGACCTTATTTTGCCGGGAATGAGTGGATTTACGGCGCTGCGCAAGCTGCGTCAAAACGAAATCACGCGTGAAATTCCGATCATCGTTATGAGTGGCAACGAAGCCGCGATTGAAGAGTTTTACGTGCAGCGGATTGGCGCCGATGACTTCATGAAAAAGCCATTTTCCCGCGCCGAGGTATACGCCAGAATCGAGCGGCTGATTGGCGATGATGGCTCGTTGCAGCGCCTGCCAAAAGCAGTGGCGGAATAACCATAAGTCGCTACTTCTGCGTTGTCATGCCCAGAAGTTTTCGCTGAAAATCTGCTGTTGATCGCGTTTCGTTACATCCCGAAAGCAGGTGATCCGCAAGACCGGGTTAGGCATGACGGTTTTTAGAAGCCCCGCCCTGATTGCCGTTACGAACAAAAATGTCTGCTGTGCCTTGCTAATGCTAGGGTTTGATGATCCGACCCACCCTATTCTGACACCACATCGGTGCCCTTGGGCGGCACGAAGGTAAATTCTTTTGCATCGATCTTGGCATTGCGCTCAAGCTTGGTGAATGTGAGCCGCGTACGATTCCCGAATGCGTCAAATAATTCCATTGCGCTGAGTTGATTTTTAATAAATCCCAGCCGAACTTTCTCAATACCCGCTTCCTTGGATTTTGGCTCGGCAATAACCCAACCCATGTTTTCAGATTCCCCGCCCGCCACCAATGTGAACGCGGCTTCAACCTCGGCCTTGCCCGCTAATAGTGCTGCCGGTGTCGCGGCAAATGCCTTCTCCACTTTTCGGATCGTGACCTGATTCAAATCCTGATCAAAAAACCATACCTTGCTGCCATCGCTGACGATGGTTTGCGCGGGCTTTTCGTACTGAAACCGGAATTTGCCAGGGCGAGAAAACGCCAGCGTGCCTTTTGTTTGCTGTGTGGTTTTGCCTTTCGCATCGAACGCCGTTTGCGAAAATTCAACTCGCGCAGATTGGGCGCCAGTCATGAAGGCGCGAAAATCCTCCATCGCATCGGCGTGCGCCAGACTTGGTATCACGGGAGTTATTGCAACCATGAGGATTGAAAACAAGCGCGCGGTGATTTTGCAAATAAGTTTCATGGGAAGTTTTGCTTTGAAGAGAAATAAATATTGGGACCGTTGCTAAACCCGTTGGCGACCCTGCTGGCAAACCGAATAACGCAACGTCGTTAAAACGGGCTGACTGAATGACAAAAATTGAAAGCAAGCAGCGTTAATGTGTAGCCTCGGCTGTATCCTAACTGCGGCCTTAACAGAGCGTCAGTGCTCCCGATTAGGCGCAATAATTTCGCGATTTCCATTTGACTGCATCGACGTCACCAGCCCCGATTTTTCCATGTCTTCGAGCAGCCGCGCGGCGCGATTGTAGCCAATGCGAAGATGGCGCTGAACCAGTGAAATTGAAGCTTTTTTGTTTTGCAGCACAATCGTGACCGCTTGATCGTAAAGCGGGTCACCCTCACCACCCCCACCGCCGCTGTTACCTGCACCGCCGCCGTCAAGCATCGCTTCTTCCGGTGGATCAAAAATGCCTTCAATATATTGCGGTTCGCCCTGACGTTTGAGAAATTCAACCACGCGGTGTACTTCTGCATCACTGACAAACGCGCCATGCACGCGCATAGGCATGCCGGAGCCTGGCGGCAGATACAACATGTCGCCTTGCCCCAATAAGGCCTCCGCGCCCTGCTGATCTAGAATAGTACGGGAGTCGATTTTGCTCGATACCTGAAACGCAACGCGCGTCGGAATATTGGCTTTAATCAGCCCCGTAATCACGTCCACGCTCGGGCGCTGGGTTGCCAGCACCAAATGAATCCCGGAGGCGCGCGCTTTCTGGGCCAGGCGTGCAATCAGCTCTTCCACTTTTTTGCCGACCACCATCATCATGTCGGCCAATTCATCAATTACCACCACAATCAACGGATACGGCTCAAGCGGCTCTGGCGCGTCCGGCGTCAACGAGAACGGATGCGTCAGCGGCACGCCTTTTTCTTTGGCTTCGCGTACTTTGGTGTTGTAGCCGGCGAGGTTTCGCACGCCGATCGCGGACATCAATTTATAGCGGCGATCCATTTCCGCCACGCACCAACTCAGGGCATAGCTGGCGTTTTTCATATCGGTCACGACCGGCGCCAACAAATGCGGAATGCCCTCGTAAACAGATAATTCCAACATCTTCGGGTCGATCAAGACCAGACGCACTTCGTTCGCGGTCGCTTTATAAACCAGCGACAAAATCAGCGCGTTAATGCCGACTGATTTGCCCGAACCCGTCGTGCCCGCGACCAGCACATGCGGCATCCGCGCCAAGTCCACCACCACCGGGCGACCCGCAATATCTTTACCCATCGCACTGGCGAGGCGCGAGTTCATATCGCCATACACCGTCGAGCCCAAAATTTCCGAAAGACGCACAATTTCGCGTTTTGGATTCGGTAGTTCCAGGCCCATGTGCGACGTTCCCGGAATCGTCTCAACGATGCGAATGCTTGTCACCGATAGCGCGCGCGCCAGGTCCCGCGCCAGATTCACCACGGTTGAGCCTTTTACGCCGACTGCGGGTTCAATTTCATAACGCGTAATGACGGGGCCAGGATTCGCTGCCACGACTTTTACCGCAACATTGAAATCCATCAATTTGCGTTCAATCAAGCGCGAGGTAAATTCAAGCGTTTCAGCCGATGGACGCTCCACAACTTTGTCGGGCGGATCGAGCAGCGCCAGCGGCGGCAATGGCGAATCAGGCAAATCGGCAAATAAGGTTTGCTGCTTTTCGCGCACCACGCGATCCGATTGCGGAACTTCCAGCACGGTCGCTTCAATTCGAATCGGCGGATGATCTTCGATAATGCGTTTGAATTCTTCGACCTTGACTTCGCGTTCGGCAACGGCTTGTTCGCCGACTTCGCGATCGCGTTTGGCTTCGATCCTGCCGCGGATCACGTGATAAATTCCCTCCACACCAGCTCCGATTTTTTCAGACAATCGAATCCATGACAATCCGGTAAAAACACTGAATGCGCCAGCGCACAGCGCCAGCAGCAAAACGGTGCCGCCGACAAAGCCCAGTCCAGTTTCAAAACCATTGGCGATGCCAGAGCCGATCCAGCCGCCCGCGCCATTGGGTAACGCCGCTTTCAGGCTATATAAACGCAGCGCTTCCAGCGCGCTCGACGATATCAGCAGCACCACAAAACCCATCAGTGCAATCACGGTGTTCTGGCGATGGAACATGCTCCATGATTCCACGCGACGAAACAAACGTACTACTACAAAACCCATCAGAGCAACAAACCACCATGCCGACAGCCCAAAAAGTCCAAGCAGAAAATCCGATAGCCACGCACCCGTCACGCCACCCCTGTTGATGACCACATTGCCGATGGCGCTGACGGTGCCTTTGCCGCTAAAAAAATAGCCCGCGTCGGTGCCCGTGTGGGTAATAAAAATAAGCGCGAAATAAATGCCCAAAGCCAGAAAAACAATCCAGCCCGCTTCGCGTAAAAGCCTCGGAAGGCGCGCAGATGCCTGGGTTTCAGTTGATGACAATGCGGCGCGCGCGCCGTTGCGTTCACCAGTGCGTTGGCTGGAACGCTGACTGGTACGAAACCGCGATGCCGCCGGCCGATCGTCGTCAGGAAAATTATCAGCGAGTTCAGCGTCGCTGGAAGGATGTCGGGGATTAACGCTCATGGGTACAATTATAACGTCGCTGAAAGTGCCTTCACCGTTTGTGAGCGCTTCAAAAATGACTAAAACGACGGTGGCAATTTCTCGTCATGGATCGTGATCGTTTTTGATTCAATCGTGATGTAGCCGCGCTCGGATAAATCTTTCAAGATGCGGTTTACCATCTCGCGCGACGCGCCGACCATATTGGCGATATCCTGTTGCGATAATTTTTCGCCCACCACCAATTTGCCTTCATGATTGATCGCTAATTCAAGCAGGGTGTTGGCGACGCGGCCGTATACATCCATTAAGGCGAGTGTGGAGATTTTGCGATCTGCCTCGCGCAATCGACGCGCCAGCGCCTGCATGACCTGCGAGGCAATACGTGGCGAACGAGCCAGACATTCCTGAAAACCATTTTGCGAGAGCACCCGAAAAACACAGGGCTCTACCGCAGAAACCGAGGCCGAACGCGGCTGACTATCGATCATCGACATTTCGCCAAAAAAATCGCCTGGCCCCAAAAACTTCAGAATAATTTCGCGGCCGTCTTCGTCACCAATGAATACTTTCACGCGACCGGTGACGATCGCATAAAGAGAATCGCCCACCGTGCCTTCGGTTAATACCATCGTATTTTTTGGCACTGATTTTTCGACAGTGTGAGCATTGATCACCAGCAAATCTTCATCCGTCAGGTCTTTAAAAAGCGGGATAGTACGTAGCATAATTACTCCTAAGGATTTCTTTTTTTCATTTTTTTCTGTTGCCGCCCATGTGCTTTTTACGGCACGGGCATAGCGTTTGTATCAAACATTGGTGTCGGCCCGCCCCAATTGTCGCATAACTGCTGCGCCATCCTGATTCACGCGGGATCATGAAAAGGCAAGCAATCATGCGCCGGCGGTGGAACTACGCAAGCGGTAAAAAATGGCTGAATTTGCGGGACGCTCAATCGTCCCCATATAAATATTCAATCAGTTACCACAACCACCTTTGCTAAACTGCGTCTCATTCGTTGCGCGCGACCCCTAATACCCATTTAACATCACGAAAGTTGAACATGTCCACCCAACACCATCCGCTCATAATTTTGGGCTCTGGCCCGGCTGGCTACACCGCTGCTGTCTATGCTGCACGCGCCAATTTAAAGCCGGTGCTAATTACCGGCATGGCGCAGGGCGGTCAATTGATGACGACCACGGATGTAGAAAACTGGCCCGCAGACGCTGACGGGGTGCAGGGCCCTGAGTTGATGGAACGCTTTTTGAAGCATGCAGAACGCTTTGACACCAACGTCATTTTTGACCACATTCATACCGTCGATTTCAAAAATAAACCGTTCTCGATGATCGGTGATTCAGCGACTTATACCTGCGACGCACTTATCATTTCCACTGGTGCTTCGGCACAGTATCTCGGCCTCAAATCAGAGGAAGACTTCATGGGCAAAGGCGTCTCTGGCTGTGCGACGTGCGATGGATTTTTCTATAAAAATCAGGATGTCTGCGTGGTCGGCGGCGGCAATACCGCGGTGGAAGAAGCGCTGTATTTATCGAACATCGCCAGGCATGTCACGGTGATTCATCGCCGCGACAAATTCCGCTCGGAAAAAATTCTTGTCGATCGCTTGTTCGCGAAAGAAAAAGAAGGCAAAGTCACCATCATGTGGAATCACACTCTTGATGAGGTGCTGGGCGACAAAACAGGCGTTACCGGTGTACGCGTAAAATCTACCCAAACCGACACCACCACCGACATTGCCGTCAAAGGCTGCTTCATCGCAATCGGTCACAAGCCCAACACCGATATTTTTGAAGGCCATTTGGAAATGAAAGGCGGCTATATCATCACCAAAGGCGGGCTGTCAGGCGATGCCACGGCAACGTCTGTGCCGGGCGTGTTTGCGGCAGGCGACGTTCAAGATCACGTTTATCGCCAAGCCGTCACCAGCGCCGGAACTGGTTGTATGGCGGCGCTGGATGCGGACCGTTATTTGGAATCTTTGAGATGAGCCGGCCAGCTGCTACGACAGTAAGAACGAACGCAAGTAGCGCTTGACATGGGCAGTTTGCGCAACCTCAATACCAATCTACCAATCGGTAGGTAACGGAGACAGCTTATGCAACTCAATTCAAACTTGAATCAACGTGTCGTTGTCCAGTCGGATGTGATGGCATGGATCGATTCGCCAGCCAAGGGCATTCAACGGAAACTGCTCGAGCGTGACGGTGCAGAAGTAGCGCGGGCCACCTCTGTCGTGCGCTATGCGCCCGACAGCCAATTTGCGAGCCACACGCATGATTTGGGCGAAGAAATACTGGTTCTTGATGGCGTGCTGAGTGATGAGTCTGGTAATTTCGGCCCAGGTACATACATCAAGAACCCCCCCGGATCTTCACATGCTCCGCACTCCCACACGGGTTGTACACTGCTCGTAAAATTACGACATCTCGAGCCTGCGGACAAACAGCGTACCGTAGTTGATACGCAATCTACTCCGTGGTCTCCTGGAATAGTGCGGGGCCTGTCGGTGATGCCACTTTCGGATTTCGGTACCCAACATACCGCACTGGTGCGCTGGGCACCAGGAACCCAGTTCAAACCCCATCGCCACTACGGAGGCGAGGAAATTTACGTCATCGACGGCGTTTTCGAGGACGAGTTTGGACAGTATCCCGCTGGCACATGGATGCGCAGCCCACATTTAAGCTCACATCGCCCCTTCAGCACAGAGGGATGCACAATTTTCGTCAAAACAGGTCACTTGCCGATCGCTGATGAAACTGAACTATTAGCCTAAAGCATTTTTTAGAGGTTTCTTCATCCGCTGGGCGCCTCGTTGACGCGGCTGAAAGATTGATTTAAAAACGTGGCCACAACGGCGTCTCATACGAAGATGTTGCTACACACGTGGTCATTAAAAGACCGAGTATTCATCATCACCTTGCCACCAAAGGTGAACTGGCAGCAATCGTTGCGCAACGCTATGCCTACCGCTTTTACGAACCGTTGTTAGGCATCAAGGCGCGGTACTTAAACGCCGTTAACCCGCTTATACGATATTGTTTGAGCAGACTTTCCCGACCGATCAAAGGCTTTGTTTATGCGGAACGCTCGTCGTCGAGTCCGATACGTTGCCGGCGAGGTACAACATTTCTTTACGAACAACGTCGGCTGGTTGACTTCGGTTGTCGGCGAAAGCCAGCGCACCAAGGAAATCCAAACCGAAACAGCCGTGGCTGAAATTGCACTAGGGTGTATGTGTATTTTGAAAGGCGCAATGGTCGTCAGGCGCGGGATGCGATCAAGTGCCGGCCCCGCAGTCGTCGGCAATACGTTTTTATTATCAGTGCTCGCTTGAGGCGTGGAGCTTAAACTCGACCTGATGGTGGGCGAATTTGTCGCTGTCAGATTAGCCGATTCATTAGGCTAGCGACTTTTTCGACGCACCCCCTATTACTTGCCGTCCCAGGATGAAATAGCGTTTGCCTGCAACTCATTGCGTCAGTGACAATATTCGTGATCGCAGTGGTAAATCTACCCCTCCAGACCCATCCATAGCTGCCAGACTCGCGTAAATTTTGTATTGCAATGCAACTTGTTTCACCGACACGATGGTTTAATGAGAGCATTTGCAGGTTGCATTCGGTGGCGAACGCCTCAGTCCTGCCTTGCTGCGCTCAATGCCGTTCACCGCGCCATAGAGTTGGCCGCCATGATTGTCGACGCGGCCACAGAACTCGCCGCCGGCCTCGATAGCATGCCGCAACATTGCGTTTGCAGCTTATGCGCTCACTTTGCGATTGTATGGAAGAATTTTGAGCAGGTTTTAAGTTACCTACCTTCATCATTTTCATTGAATTATGATCGGCGTTTCGCCGTCTCTCTTCAACCAGCTTGCCGCTTCAATTCGTCAAGCGTTCGTCCATTTTTATCTTTCCACTCGACCCTGCCATTTGTGCTTCGGCCAGTGACAACAAAGGCGGCAGCGCTCGGCGAACCAAACAAATGATCTTTTAAAAAAATAAATGCACCACCATCCATTTTTGCCACACCTGCTTCTTACAGTATTTTGCGCGAACGTTCAGACAATGTGCCTTTCATTGAGGCAACAACTTCGCCTCGCCGCATTGAACCCGCCAGCACCACAAACCCTTCTCCAGTGTATAGGCCAACGCCGATCGAGCCCGACGCTTTGCAGTAAAAACGTTCCTCAGCCTCTATTGTTATGACGCTCTTTGCGCGGCCAGCGAGCGGCGTAAATATTGGATAACCAAATGTCGCCACCAGCGTGCCGATGGTCTCGTGGATTTCAACACAATCGGATTGCAGCGGCGCGGGCGAATACGGCTGGGTACCGGCGTTCCCGTTTTCGAGCGTGTAACGTTCCGCTGCCAGAGCATCGCGAATGGCGACCCACTCTAAAAATAAACCATGTGTTTGCGTCAGACTATTCGTGTGCGACACAGCAATAAGCGCACGGTTCCCGAAATCTTTAGTTTTGTTGTGGCTGACAATACGATCACCCGCCCCACCGCTTTGCCCGACATAAAGCAACGGATTTTCCGCCTCATCACCGTCACCTACGAGGAAATAGATGCCTACTTGCTTTGCTTCCGGTAAAGCTAAGAAATCACCTACCAAACTTCGTGGCACTTCAACTACTCGTACGATTCGTGTCGCAATTTCAGCAACGCGGATACCGCGCGGATCACCATTGGGAAGGAATATTTGAATTGCTTTGGCATTTGCAAGCATGAGTATGGCCTATCAAAAAATCAGGACGCAAGCATGAGATCATCGCTGGTATGGCTTTTAATTTTCGCGAACGGAATCTAGCTGACAACTAGGCGCTGATAAAATTTGATGCCTCACGCTGGTTAAAATTTCGTCAATCAAACGCTCCGCATGGCTTACCTTTTGAGGCGTAAATGCCCTAAATCGCCCGTCATTTCATAGGTTTCTCGCCAACATTTTTCAACCACACCCATGTCAAAGCGCCCGACCAAACTAAAACCTCCGCCTGAACCCGCAGAGGAAGACGACCTCTTCCGCGCCGAGATGGCCGCCGATGGGGTCGTGCCAATCAAGCTTGAGCCGCGCGCAGAATTGCAAAAGCCGCGCCCCAAACCAATCGCTGCGCAACGTATGGCTGATGAAGCCGCAGTGCCTTCTGAATTGTTAAAAGACACGTCCGGCTGGGATGGCGACGTGGATACGGGTGACAACATCACGTTTCTGCGCAATGGTTTGGGCCGCGATGTGCTGAAAAAATTAAAGCGCGGGCATTGGGCGATTCAGTCTGAACTCGATTTGCATGGTCACACGACCACGATGGCACGCGAAGAACTGGCGAAATTTTTAGCGCATGCGCGGCACAACGGCCTGCGATGTGTGCGCATCATTCACGGGCGCGGCACGCGTTCGCCTGGCGGCGTGCCGCTGATTCGCAATAAAGTGCGGCTGTCGCTGTCGCAGCGCGATGAAATATTGGCGTTTTGCGATGCGGGCCCAGGAGACGGCGGTGCGGGGGCGGTATTGGTTTTGTTGAAGGCGAGTTAAGGTAGATGCAATACAGAAAGCTGCACTGCGTGTAGCGTCGACAACGGAAGCTCTACTAAGATCGGTGCCACCATTTGCCGGTAAACTTGAGAGTCATTCTTATCCCGCCTTGGCAATTGACAAACCTGCCAGCATTCGGCATGACCGCGACCAAACGTGGCACTTTTCATATCCTATGACTTCAATTCCGCGTGCTTTTTTCCTCATGCTTGCCTTGGTGCTGGCGCTGTTGGCATTGAGCGAGCTAGGCACTCGCCGTTTGGCCGATCCGGACGAGGGCCGCTATTCAGAAATTTCTCGCGAAATGGCGCAGTCGAATGATTTCGTCACGCCACGTCTGAACGGCCTCAAGTATTTTGAAAAGCCGCCCCTGCAATACTGGGCGACTGCGATTGCATTCAAGTTGCTGGGCGAGAGCGAATTTAGTGCAAGGCTTTATACATTCCTGTGCGCACTGGGGTGCATTTTACTTATTGGCTATACGGGTTCTCGCCTTTACGGTGCAGAAACAGGCATCTACGCCGTACTCGCGTTGTTGGGATCGTGGTATTTCACGGCTTTCACGCAAATCGTCACACTCGATATGGGCCTCACGTTGTGGATGACCGTAGGCGTATGCGGATTTCTTCTGGCGCAATCTGCTGACAACGCGTCATCCCGGCGTTGCTGGATGTTAATGGCATGGGCCGGAATGGCTTTTGCAGTGCTGTCGAAAGGCTTGATTGGCATCGTTTTTCCGTCCGCCGCGATATTTTTCTACTGGGTCATACAGCGCGATTGGCGGTTGCTGGCGAAGCTTGAGTGGTTTTATGGATTGCTGCTTTTTTTAGTCATTACCGTTCCCTGGTTCGCGATGGTGTCGCTGCAAAATCCGGAATTTCCCCGCTTCTTTTTCATCCACGAACATTTTGAGCGATTCCTGAGCAACACGCATCGGCGCGAAGGCCCATGGTGGACCTTTATAGCCATCACTGTGCTGGGCTTTATGCCATGGGGATTGGCAATATGCCCGGCGATTATCAATAGCTGGCGAAATATTGGCTTACGCATCGGTAAGCCCGACGGCTCGACCTTCCTGCCGCTTCGGTTTGTACTGATATTCAGCGCATTTATACTGTTTTTCTTTTCAATATCCAGCTCAAAACTTCCGGGCTATATCCTGCCGATTTTTCCGGTATTGGCTTTTGTCATTGGCGCTTATCTCAAAGAAGCCGACACTAGATTACTGGGCTGGCTATCATTGCCAACGTTGGCGTTAGCGCTGGCGGGCGCATTTGCCGCATGGAAAACTTACTCGGCGATGGGCAATCTGATAATCGCCGGACTACTGGTTTGGGCATCGGCCGTGTTAATTGCATTCTGGATGTTCAGACAGCACAAAAGATGGTTGGGCATACTCACGATGTCGATTGCGACCTGCATCCTGACGGGGTTTGCCGCACGCGGATTCGACGACATTGCACCGAAAAAATTAAGTTATGCGGTGGCAGCAGCGATCAAACAACATCTCACCCCGGAAACGCGTCTTTATGCGATCAAAATTTATGACCAATCGCTGCCGTTTTATTTAAAACGCACCTTGACCTTGGTGGACTATGTTGACGAATTCCAGATGGGCCAAAACGCGGAGCCCGCGAAACATATTGCGGCCCTCAAAGATTTGCCGGCCGCGTGGAGCATGGCAGGTCCGGCAATCGCTATAATTCAGCCTGACGCCGTGAATGACCTGAAATCATTAGGCATCAATTTTGAAATCATTTACCAAGACGCACGCCGCATTGCGATTAGAAAACCCGAGCCGAAATAAACCACCTTGAACCTGACCAGCTTTGTACTCATTCTGACCGGCGTGCTGCTAAATGCCGTCGCACAGCTTCTCCTGAAAGCTGGCGTCACGCGCGTCGGCGAATTTCAATTTTCGCTCGATAACGCCGTGCCCATTGGAATAAAGCTTGCCACGCAATTGCCGATTATCGGCGGCCTCGCCTGCTATGGCATCAGCGTAGTGGTGTGGATCATGGCGCTGTCGCGTGTGCCAGTGAGCGTGGCCTATCCGATGTTGTCGATTGGTTATATCGTCAACGCGTTCGCCGCATATTGGCTATTTGGCGAATCCCTGAATGCACAAAAGCTGATCGGCATCGGCGTGATTGTCGTTGGCGTTTACTTGGTCGCCCGTTCGGCAGCTTGATAAAAACCACATAAAATGAATTACATCAAATTTGCAGGGCCTATTATTGATGAAGCGATGGCCGACGCCGTCAAACAAACGTTGTTATCGGGCTGGCTCACCAGCGGGCCACGAGTAGTGGAGTTTGAAGCCGCATTGTCAAAACATCACGGTGGCCGCCCTACTCGGGTTTTTACTTCTGCCACCGCTGCGATGGAGGTAGCATTTGATGTGTGCGGGATTGGTGCGGGCGATGAAGTCATCACCTCGGCGATGACGTTTTTTTCAGTCGGCAACATGATTGAGAAAGTCGGGGCTAAAACAGTTTTTGTAGATTGCGATCTGACGACACGCAATATCAATCTAGATCAAGTGGAGCGCGCGATTACGCCCAAAACCAAGGCGATTGTGCCGACCCATTTTTCGGGCCTGCCATGCGCCATGGATCGTTTGTTAGCGCTTGCCAAAACGCATAAATTGCGGGTCATTGAGGACGCGGCGCTTGCGATAGGATCCACCTGGAAAAACTCACCAATTGGCGCTTTTGGAGATATTGCCACCTTCAGTTTTCACCCCAATAAAAACATGACCACCATTGAAGGCGGGGCCGCTATTTTTGCGGATGAGGCCGAGGCTAGGCGCGCGGAAATGTATCGTTTTCATGGCATTTCGCGCCTAGCGGATGGCACGCGCGACATCACCGTGGCGGGCGGCAAATTTAATATGAGCGATGTGTCGGCGCAGCTGGGAATCGATCAACTTGCGCATCTTGATTACTGGTGTGCGCATCGCCAAAAACTCGCGGCGCATTATTTTGCACAGCTTGAAGGGGTTGCAGAATCGCTGGGACTTGGCCTGCCCGCGAAGGCGTATCCGGGTCAAGAGCGCGGTCATAGCTGGAACATGTTTTGCGTGCTGCTGCCACTTGCTAAAATGAGCATCACCCGCAAACAATTTATCGATGCCATGCATAAAGAAAATATTGGTATTGGCGTTTCGTACGAGGCCATGCACTTGACCACACTGTTCCGCACCAAAGGCCATCAAGAAGGCGAATTTCCCCATGCCGAACGTATTTCGCGTGAAACCGCGACACTGCCGCTGCATGCGGGGTTAACGCTCGCGGATGTAGAGCGCGTGTGCGAGGCAGTGGTTCGTTTTGTGCGGCCTTCACGCGATAGTGCTGCATGAACGCGTCGGCATCGTCACTCAACCTGTCCGTTGTCATCCCGGTCTATAACGAGGAACTCGGCTTGGCCCAGTTGTTTTCGCGTCTCTATCCTGCGCTCGATAAATTAAATATTTCCTACGAAATTATCTTTATTAATGATGGCTCAGCGGATCGATCTGCTGCGTTGTTGCGCGAGCAATTTCAGGCGCGACCAGACGTCACGCGGGTGGTGCTATTCAAGGGCAATTACGGCCAGCATATGGCGATCATGGCCGGCTTTGAGCATTGTCGCGGGGAGCGCATCGTCACGCTCGATGCGGATTTACAAAATCCACCCGAAGAAATTGGCAGCTTACTGGTCGCCATGGATCAGGGTGCAGACTATGTAGGCACCATCCGCAAACTGCGCCAAGATTCACTTTGGCGGCGGGTGGCGTCACGAGCGATGAACCGGATGCGGGAACGCATTACCCATATTAAAATGACTGACCAGGGCTGCATGTTGCGTGCCTATAGCCGCTCAATTGTGCAGGCGATCAATCAAACCCGCGACATCAGCACCTACATCCCGGCGCTGGCCTATTCTTTCGCGAATCGCCCTGTGGAAATAGAGGTCGCGCACGAAGAACGCTTTGCGGGGGAATCCAAGTATTCGTTTTATGCGCTTATCCAGCTTAATTTTGATTTGATGACGGGCTTTTCCACCAAGCCGTTACAGATTTTTTCGTTTATCGGCATTGCCATTTCATTTTTATCCATCGGCTTTGTCGTGTTTCTGGCCATTCGGCGCTTGATCGTGGGGCCCGAGGCGGAAGGATTATTCACGCTGTTTGGCATCGCATTTTTTCTGATCGGCATCACGCTGTTTGGGATCGGTTTGCTCGGCGAATATGTGGGCCGAATCTATGAACAAGTGCGCCTGCGACCACGCTACATGATTGATGCCGTGCTGGAAGAGCAGGATGAAAGCAAGTGATCAATGCTGGTGCGGGCCGGGCTGCAAGCGCGCGGACCGTAACCAATCGGCCGCTCACGGGGCAGGTTGAGGCGGAGAGGACTAACGCAGTGCGGGCCGTCGTTTTCGCGTACCACAATGTCGGTGTTCGCTGCCTGCAGGTGTTGCTGGCGCACGGCGTCGAAATCGCGATGGTTGTCACGCATGACGATAATCCGAGTGAAAATATATGGTTCGATAGCGTAGAAAAATTAGCGGGCCTCCACCGCATCCCCGTGGTGAAGCCGGTTGACCCCAACGCGCCTGAATTCGTTGCGGAGATTGCCGCGCTCAAGGCCGATTTCCTGTTTTCGTTTTACTACCGCATGATGTTTAAGCCCGCGCTGCTGGCCACTGCCGCTCGTGGTGCGTTTAATATGCACGGCTCACTGTTACCCAAATATCGTGGCCGCGTGCCGGTGAATTGGGCGATCATCAAAGGCGAAACTGAAACCGGTGCCACACTGCATGAAATGGTCGAAAAGCCAGACGCGGGCCGCATTGTCGATCAAGCCACCGTGCCGATACTGCCGAACGACAACGCACTCGAAGTTTTCCAGAAAGTAACGCTGGCAGCCGAATTGACGCTGGATCGCGCACTGCCAGAATTAATCAAAGGCTCAGCCAAAATGCGCGTTCAGGATTTATCGGCCGGCTGCTATTTTGGCGGTCGCAAAGCCGCCGACGGCGTAATCGATTGGCACGACAGCGCGCAAAACATCCATAATCTGATACGAGCCGTTGCACCGCCTTACCCGGGTGCAAGTACGTGCATTGCGGGTAAGCCGGTTATCATCAGCAAAAGTTTGCTAGCACCCGCGCGTTTTACGCACAGTAATGCCGGCTTTATGAATGTAAGCAGCGAGCGGTGTATTGCGCTCTGCGGCGATGGGCAAATGCTCCGAATTTTAGAAGCGATCATCGATGGGAAAGTTTTGAACGAAGCAAGCCTGCCCGGTCGCATCGGCATCGGTGTCCACGCACTTTCAGCTTAAAAACTATGACTCATTTGCCACCATCCCAACAGCTCACATTTAGCAAACATCGTATTGAAGGATTGACCGATGCGATTTTTGCCGTCGCAATGACGTTATTGGTGATCGAGTTAAAAATTCCCGAAACGGCACACATCACTTCGCAGGCGGCACTCATTGACGCGATTGGTCATTTGGGACCCAAAATTGTTGCGTGGAGTATTAGTTTTTTCGTGCTTGCACAGTTTTGGTACGGCAATCACCGGCTATTTTATTTTGTAAAACACGTTGACGGAAAGTTTTTGTTCTATTCGCTGGCGTATTTAGGGCTGGTGAGCCTGATGCCATTTTCCTCAGCGTTGGTGGGCGAATATCAGATCATATTTTTCTCGCAGATTTTTTACGCAATCAACCTAGCGGCCATTGCCTTACTGGCCATTTTGCAAAGCCGCTATGTGTACAAGCACGCGGCCGTTGGTGGCACTCCCGGTATGCCTGCCGCCGTTTATCACGGCGCACGCTTTCGCAATTTCGGGCTCGTATTTTTGGCTCTACTGTCTATTGTCCTCGGCAACTATGTGCCCGGCACCGGCAATATCGTGTTTGCGTTAATGGCGATACTTTCTCCCATCAGCAGACGCAGAGAGGCGCGTGAACTCGCAAAATTATCAGCGGCCTCTACGCCAGCAACGTTTATTTAGTAAAAACTTAGAAAGACTTAATCGCATGAAAAAAATACTCATACTCGGTGTCAACGGCTTCATTGGCCATCACCTTTCCAAACACATTCTGGCAACCACCGACTGGCAAGTGTTCGGTATGGACATGAACAGTGATCGCGTGACGCAATTCATGGATAACCCTCGCTTCAAGTTTTTTGAAGGCGACATCATGATTAACAAGGAATGGATTGAGTATCACATACGCAAATGTGATGTCGTGCTGCCGCTGGTGGCGATTGCCACACCATCGACTTATGTCTCTGATCCACTACGCGTCTTCGAACTCGATTTCGAAGCCAATTTACCGTTTATCCGCTCTTGTGTGAAATACAAAAAGCGAGTGATTTTTCCGTCTACTTCTGAGGTTTATGGCATGTGCAGCGACGAGCAATTCGATCCGCACTCGTCCAATCTGGTGCTAGGCCCGATTGAGAAACAACGCTGGATTTATTCGTGTTCGAAGCAATTAATGGATCGCGTGATTTATGCTTATGGTTCACGCGGCGAGCTGGATTTCACGCTGTTCCGCCCTTTCAACTGGATTGGTGCAGGCCTTGATTCCATTCACACGCCGAAGGAGGGATCATCCCGCGTCATTACGCAATTCTTCGGCCATATTGTGCGTGGCGAGCCGATCAAACTCGTGGACGGCGGTGGGCAAAAACGTGCCTTCACCTACGTTACGGACGGCATTTCTGCGCTAACCAAAATTATCGCCAATGAAAATAACGTCGCGTCGGGACAAATTTATAACATCGGCAACCCAAAAAATAATTTTTCAGTGCGCGAACTGGCAACGATGATGCTGGAACTGGCAAAGAGTTATCCCGAGTACAAGGATACGGCGGCGAAAGTGAAGCTGGTTGAAACGACTTCCGGCGAGTACTACGGTAAAGGTTATCAAGATGTGCAAAACCGCGTGCCAAAAATCGACAACACGATCAAAGATTTGAACTGGAAGCCAGAGGTCAACATGGCCGATGCGCTCAAGGGCATTTTTGATCACTACCGCATCGAGCTTGAAGATGCGAAGCAGTTGGTGAACTAAGTGGAATCGCTATTGGTCGGTGTCGTGATGGGTTCCAATTCTGACTGGGATGTTATGCAGCACACCGCGAAAGTGCTGAAAGATTTTGGCGTCAGCTTTGAGCACAAAGTAGTTTCCGCACACCGAACGCCTGACGCGATGTTTGAATACGCCGCAACGGCGCGCGATCGCGGCCTAAAGTGCATTATTGCGGGGGCTGGCGGAGCCGCACATTTGCCGGGCATGATTGCCAGCAAAACGACGTTACCGGTGCTGGGGGTGCCAGTGCCCTCAAAGCATTTGGCGGGGCAAGATTCGCTTTATTCGATTGTGCAGATGCCCAAAGGTATTCCTGTTGCCACGTTCGCCATTGGTGAGGCTGGCGCTGCCAACGCAGGATTATTTGCGGTGAGCCTGCTCGCGAACAGCGATGCATCGCTGGTGGAAAAGCTGCGTGCCTATCGCGAAAGTCTTAAAGAGCAGGTTGCAGCGATGCATCTGCCCGAAATCATTTAACGATTCCGCCCCCATGATTCTGCCCGGAAAAACGCTAGGCCTCATCGGTGGCGGTCAACTAGGCCGCATGTTCACCATCGCGGCGCGCAATATGGATTATCGGGTCACGGTACTGGATCCTGACCCCTTGTCGCCCGCGGCAGAATTCGCCAGCGGCCATTTGAACACGGCCTACACCCACCCGATTTCGCTTGAAGAAATGGCCACCACCTGCGCGGCGGTGACCACTGAGTTTGAAAATGCGCCTGCCGAAATATTGATTGAATTAGCCAGACGCACCACGGTACGCCCCAGCGGGAACGCGGTTGCGATTGCGCAGGATCGCGAGCAGGAAAAAGGATTTTTTAAAGACAAGGGATTCCCGGTCGGCCCATGCGCCATGATCAAATCGGTGGCAGATATTGCGTCTGCACTCAAGGTCGTGAAACTGCCTGGAGTGCTTAAAACTGCCCGCTTTGGTTACGACGGCAAGGGGCAGGCGCGAATCGCGAATGTGCGGGAACTGGAATCGGTGTTGGCGCAATGGAAATTTCCGCCGTCAATTCTCGAAGAGTTTATTGCGCTCAAATTAGAAATCTCGGTGGTACTTGCAAGGGCTGCAGATGGGGAGATATCAGTATTCCCGGTGGCTGAAAACCAGCACGTGAATGGCGTGCTTGATATTACCATCGCCCCTGCGCGGATCAGTGCAGTGATTGCCGCCATGGCAACCGATATTGCGAAAAAACTCGCGGTGGCGCTCGATTATGTGGGCGTTCTGGCGGTGGAATTCTTTATTACTCACGATGACCAACTCCTGATTAACGAGATCGCCCCACGACCGCACAATAGCGGGCATTACACGATTGACGCCTGCCGCTCGTCACAGTTTGAGCAGCAAGTGCGCGTTTTATGTGGGTTACCGCTAGGCGACGCGACCCAGCACTCGGCGGCGGTAATGCTTAATTTGCTGGGCGATATCTGGCGCGGGCCAGATAAAAAGACCGCACCGGACTGGCAGGCAGTGCTCAAACACCCCGGTGCACATTTGCATCTATACGGCAAGCGCGAAGCCCGCGTAGGTCGCAAAATGGGGCATGTGACGGTATGTGATGCTGATTTAGCAGTGGCGTTAAAAGTCGCAATGCAAATCAAAGCTGAATTGCAGATCGCTTGATTGCCTGATTCTGCGGTTGATTTAGTTTCGTTTAATTCAAACACAAGCATCATCACATCTAACGAAATTAAACAGGGCGCGCGCACTGCGTCTTGGCAACTTTCAACTGGCTCACTTTATGCTGAACATACGTAACGCTGCTATCCGCTCGAACATTTTTTTGATGTGCATCTTCGCCGCATTTCCATTTGCCATAAGCGGCAGCACCCACGCGTGGGAATGGAATTGGGGCTTGGGCAAAGGCGTTTCGGGCTCGGGCACCATCAAGTCAGAAATACGTAACGTGACCGGCTTTGCAGGGCTTAAATTATCCTTACCGGCAAGCGTGCACATCCGTCAGAGCAACACGGAAAGCGTGGTGATTGAAACAGACGACAACATTTTGCCGCTGGTCGAAACGATTGTCGGAGATAGCCAACTCAAAATTCGCCCGCGCGAAACAAATTCCAGCTTCAGAACCAAAACACTAAATGTCACCATCAACGCGAAGACGGTCGAGAGTATTGTAGCGGCGGGTTCGGGCAGAGTACGTGCCAGACGGCTTAAAGGCTTGAAGGCTGAAACGCTCAAAATCAGCATTGCGGGTTCGGGCGATGTACAAATCAAAGCATTGGATGCTGTGACGTTAAAAGTTTCGATTGCCGGCAGTGGCGAATTAACCGTCGGCGCTAAAGCCGCCACGTTTGAGGCCTCCATCGCAGGCTCGGCTGGAGTGAAAGCCGCAGAGCTGGAAACAGAGAATGCAAAAATCAGCGTGGCGGGATCTGGCAATGCGATCGTGTGGGCCAAAGAGTCGCTAAACCTGAGCGTGGCGGGCTCCGGCGAGGTGCAATATTATGGCGATGCCAAAGTGAGCAAATCGATAGCGGGATCAGGCCGCGTGACGAGATTGGGCGAAGTACGCGCGCCGTAAATTAAATCGTGCTTGCGAAGTCATCGCCAGCGTTTGAATGCTCTTATTGAAAATAAAGGTCTAGCAAAGACGAGGGTTTCAAGCTATTTAGTGCTTGAAACCCTCGCGCACATTAGAGTTTATCAGCAGCATTTGCGAACAACCCCTTTAAAAAGGGCTCGCAGTGTAACCCGCTAGGGCACCAAAAAATCACCCGACTTTCCGCCGCGCTTCTCGATCAAATGCATGCCTGAAATGGTCATGGCTCGGTCAATGGCTTTTACCATATCGTAAATTGTCAGCAGCCCCGCCGACACCGCCGTTAACGCCTCCATCTCTACGCCGGTACGGCCAATGGTTTCGACCGTGACGCGACACTCGATGCTCGGTGCCGTCTGGTCGAGAATGAACTCAACGGCAACTTTGGTGATGATTAACGGGTGCGCTAGCGGGATCAAATCGGGCGCGCGCTTTGCACCCTGAATCGCGGCAATGCGCGCAACCCCAAGCACATCGCCCTTTTTGGCTCCGCCGCTTTTGATCAATTCAAATGTTGCAGGCAACATGCGAATATGTCCCGCCGCGACGGCAACGCGCCGCGTCTCGGGCTTGACACCGACATCCACCATATGTGCTTGCCCGGATTCGTTGAAGTGATTGAGTGATTGCATGGGAGTTGGCATGGTTTGTGGTGTAGTTTGTGGTTGAATTCAGTTTTGCTTTTCGTTCGGTGCCATCAGTTTTTTGTTAGCTGTGATTTAGTGCGAATGGTGCATTTTGACTGCACCGAGTTGTGGCGCGGCCCAGTTGGTACAATCTGCTAGGCACATAATTACTGTTTGCCTGCGATGGAACCGAATGTGCGCGGTGTCGTCCAACGTATCTACTATTCAAAATCTTTATATAAAATTTTCATGCAAAGATTACCCAAACGGTTGGGCGCTCAAATGCGGCGCGGTGCGAATCCTGTCAAACGTATGCTTTGCGGGATGCTCGCTGGCGTTCACATTTTAGCGCTTGTGCTTCCGGTTTCCATCAGCGCAAACGCCCAGGGCCTGCCCGACTTGGGCGATTCTTCAGACGCTGTTATTTCTGCCCAGCAGGAACGGACCATTGGCAAACGGATTATGCTGGAGATACGCGGTGATCGCGCGTTTGTTGAAGACGCAGAACTGTCGGATTACATTTCGTCCCTCGGCAACAAAATGATCGCAGCCAGCCGTGGTAGCACCAACGATAATCGCCGCGATTTTGAATTTTTTCTACTTAACGATGAATCCATTAACGCCTTTGCGTTGCTGGGCGGCTTCGTTGCGATCCATTCCGGTTTGGTGCTCACCACCGCCAATGAATCCGAACTGGCGGGCGTGATGGGCCACGAAATTGCGCACATTTTGCAGCGCCATCAATCGCGTGGCGCGGACGAGCAGCGCAAAAACGCACCGCTTCAGTTGGCCATGCTGGCCGGTGCCATTATCGCCGCACGCTCCAACTCTTCATCATCGAGCCAGGCCACCGAAGCCATCGTTGCGAGCTCGGCGGCACTGTCGTATCAGAATCAGCTGAATTACACGCGTGATTTTGAGCGTGAGGCAGATCGTATCGGCATTCAGGTCATGTCGCGCGCAAATTTTGATCCGCAAGGAATGCCGGGGTTTTTTGAGCGCATGTTGCGAGCCAATCGTCATAACGACGGTAAAACACCCGGCTATCTTCGTACCCACCCTTTAACCACCGAGCGTATTGCGGAAATGCAGGATCGTGTTGCTTCCATGCGCGCTGCGGGCAAGCGCCCGGCGGGTGAAAGCAGTGCGTCATTCAGCAGCGCTGAAAGTAGCGGCTCCGTTCCGGACAGTGTGGAATACAAGCTGATGCGCGCAAAATTACGCGTGATGAGCATGAGCCCTTTTGAGGCGGTGAACTACTTCAAAACCGAGATCGCGGCCAGCACCATTTTGCGAAACCGCGCCGACGCGTATGGTCTCACGCTGGCACTCATGCTTTCTCGCCAATTTGCGGCAGCCGAAAAAGAGCTGGCAGGCATACGCAATTGGGGCGGATCGGGCGGGACAGCAGGCCATCCGTGGATTGAAAATCTAGCGGCGCAGATCAAAAGTGGTGAAGGCAAATTTGATGAAGCGTTGGCGATTTATAAAACAGCAATGAAAAATTTCCCCGGCCAGCGCGCGCTGATGTACGGCTACATCGAAACGTTATATGAATCAGGTCAGATAGATGCCGCATTGGCAGCGGCAAATGAGCAAATCAAGAGTATCAGCGACGATCCGCGCTATTACGAATTGGCCGCCAAAGGTTACGAGCGTAAAAACAAACATCTGGCTGAACATCGGGCGATTGGTGAAGCCTACTTTCGCCGCGATAATTTAATCGGTGCAATTCAGCAATTCGAGATCGCGACCAAAGCAAAAGATGGCGATTTTTATGAGTCATCGGCGGTGGAATCAAGATTGAGAGAATTAAAAATTGCGTTCCGATCACGGCCGCTTTTGCCCGGGGAGAAGCGCGATAAAGAATTGGATAAAGAACTCGACAAAGAATTGGGCAAAGAGCCTGCATCCCTCGCGATGCCCAAATCAGCAGCACCAAAACCAGCACCGTTTAGATCCGTGGTGCCAAACCCTACCGCTTTATCACCGTTATCTCGCGATGTTGTTCCGCGTTAGCCCTCCTATGAATCCACCGCCCGGCATTGCTGGGCGATGGATATTGCTTTGGCTGGCGATATTAAGCGCAGCACCCATTTTTGCCATAGCCGCCACGCCCACCATCTCGAACGGTAGAGCCATCTTTTTAGACGAGCGTAAAGGTAACTGCGCGGCCTGTCATAAGGTACCCAATGATGCCGCGATTAAAAGCGCCTCCAGCATTGGCGGCCCTCTTGAGGCAATTAAAGCGCGCTATCCTGATCGCACAAAGTTACGCGACGTCGTATGGGATTTAAGCAAGACCATTCCAAACACGATCATGCCGCCCTATGGCAAACATCGTATTTTAAGCATTGAGGAAATTGACGCTTTGGTGATTTATCTTGAGTCGATTTAGCGCGATTTTTTTCCTTTTCATAAGCTTAAGCGTAACCGCGCTTAGCGTTCATTCCCAACTGGGGACTGTCGCCAATGTGACGCCAGAGCAAGACCGGGCAGCATTGATTCAGGCGTTGCAGAAACGACTGCCCGGTACGCGCCCCGAAGATTGGATGGTGGGAAGCGCAGCCTACGAGCCCGGCGTCACCGCGATTCCGCTATCAGCCGATAACGCTACCAATACCGCCGATATTTTGGCGATTGGCAAAAAGCAATGGGAGCGTAAGTTCAAGGACGGCAAAACGTTTTCGAATTGCTTTCCCAATGGCGGCAAGCGCATCGCCGCAAGCTATCCGCAGTTTGAACCCTCAACCAAGCAAGTGGTGACGATGGAAAACGCGCTAAATCGTTGTTTACAGCTTCATGGTGAAACTGTTATCGCCCCGGCAAATGCAGCGGAAATGGGGCCGCTTTCAGCGCATGCGCGCAGCCTTTCGGAGAACCAACCGCTCCATATTCGCGTACTGGGCCAAAACGCACGCGAGCGATTTGATTCCGGACGCCGAATCTTTAACGCGCGACGAGGGCAACAAAATTTCGCCTGCGCATCTTGCCACGTACAGCATGCAGGTGGTGTCTATGGCACAAGTGCGGGTGCCGGTACAGGCACAAGTGCGAGTTCAACGTCCAGTGGTCCACCACGCGTTGGGGGCGGCGGTTTGGCTCCGGCCATTGGCTTGGCGGTTTCATGGCCGCGCTTGCAACCTGGAGGCACCACCCGTAGTCTGCAATCGCAGTTCCAGCGCTGCTTTCAGCGTAGCGGGGCCGAGCCCTTCATGAGCGGTTCTGAAGAATTTAATAATCTGGAATATTATTTGACCTACCTTTCCAACGGCTTACCGTTAAGGGCGCTGGCAACGGCGCGATAGTACTTCGCATTAGAACTTTCAGCACACTGCCTGCAGCAATTCGTGAAGCAATAGCTGTATCTGTGGCTTTAGCGAAAGAGGTAGAAATAGCTGTGCGCTGATTCGGCATCAAACAAGCCAACCTTCGTCGGGGATTCAGGCGTTTCATCGCATCGCCGAGTAGCTGAATCCAATACGCCTTTAAAATTATATTAGTGACGCATTTGCGACCACGCACTTATGCATTCTTTAATGCACTCTTCAATGCACCCATAAACACACAATCTCTCCGAATAAAAATATGAATTTCATCAAGCGAGTTTTCAAATTTCTGCTGCGCGCCAAGGTGCTGGTGCCACTCATTTTGCTGGTGGTTGTCATCGCCGGTGCCGCCTATTTCCAGAAAAAATCGGAGACCAATAAAGGCGAACGCTACCGAACTGCATTGGTGGATCATGGGCCCGTAATTCAGCGTATTAGCGCGAATGGGACGTTGAACCCGGTCACGGTAGTTAATGTAGGCACCCAGGTTTCCGGCACGGTGGTAAAGCTGTATACCGATTTCAATCAGCCCGTCAAAGCAAACCAGATCTTGCTGGAGCTGGATCCCGCGCTGATCAAGGCCAACATTGCGCAACTAGAGGCCGCCATGCGCTCCACCGAAGCGACCATGCGGCTCGCGGAAAGCACCCTGAAACGTAATACTGAATTAGTGGCAAAGGGCTTCATCACGCCGCAAGCGCTGGAGCAGAATTTGAAGGAGCTGGATGTTGCCAAGGCACAGGTGGCGCAGGCGAAATCGCAACTGGATCGCGAAAAAACCAATCTGAGCTACACCATTATTCGTTCGCCCATTGATGGCATCATCATTGACCGCAAAATTGATATCGGCCAGACTGTCGCGGCAAGTTTTTCGACGCCCACACTGTTTCAGATTGCCAAAGATCTGGAAGCCATGCAGATTGACACCAGCGTGGCAGAGGCCGATGTCGGCACTGTCAAACAAGGCATGGATGTGAGGTTCACGGTTGACGCTTATCCTGATCGTGACTTCAACGGCAAAATTCGTCTGGTGCGATTGAATCCGACGATTCAGCAAAACGTGGTGACATACAACGTGATTGTTGATGTCACGAACGAAGGGAATTTACTCAAACCAGGCATGACCGCACAGGTCAGCTTCGTCGCAAACCAACGATTGGATGTGCTGCGCATCCCCAATGCGGCGCTGCGATTTCGCCCCGTAAAGGACGAAAAAGCGGACAAGAAAGATAAAGACAAGGACACCAAAAAAGATGACAAGAAAATCTCGGAAGCATTGAAACCAGACGCAGCGAAAACTGAAACCGCAGCTCTCGGCGAACGGATCAAGCGTCCGCCATCACGGGTTTACAAAGTGGATGCCAAAGGCGAATTGATCACGGTCGAGGTTCGCACTGGCGTGGCGAGCAATCAATATACCGAAATTATCTCGGGTGAGATCAAGTCAGGTGACGAGCTCGTGATCCGTGATTTGCAAGACAAGAACGCGAAAAAATGATGAGTGCTGTTATGCCATCCGAGCCCAGCGCGCTTTTTTCCAAAGTGGCCGAAAAAAGCGCGCGCGGGCCGCTGATTGCGCTTACCGATATTCGCAAAAGCTATTTTAATGAGGATCTGGAAACGCCCGTATTGCACGACGTGAATGTGACGATCAAGCACGGTGAGTTCGTGGCGATCATGGGCCAATCTGGTTCAGGTAAATCCACGCTGATGAATATCCTGGGCTGCCTCGATACCCCAACCAATGGTAGCTATGTCCTCAATGGCCGCGAGGTTGAAAAACTCAGTGATAACGAGCTCGCGCAAGTACGAAATGAAACAATTGGTTTCGTTTTTCAGGGCTTTAATTTATTGAAGCGGATGCCGCTCGTTGATAACGTTGCGTTGCCGCTGCTCTACGCCGGCGTTAGTATGGCCGAAGCCCGCAAGCGCGCCGCATTGAAACTTGCACAGACGGGATTGGGCGATTTTCTGAAACGCTTGCCAAATCAAATTTCAGGCGGCCAGCAACAACGCGTGGCGATTTCACGCGCGCTGGTGTGCGAGCCTGCGCTGATTCTCGCCGACGAGCCCACCGGTAATCTCGACACCACCACCAGCGTAGAAATCATGAATTTATTCACGCGCTTGAACGAAGAGCAGGGTATGAGTATTCTGATCGTCACGCACGAACCCGATGTGGCTAAATATGCAAAGCGATTGGTGCAGCTGAGAGATGGCTATGTGACCTATGATGGACCGATGGCAGATGCACATTTGTAAATATAGACACATTTACTGGCGGGCGCTTCAAGACATAAATGGCTGGTACGGCGCTCTGGTGATAGTGTTTGCGAATTATATGCGGGATAAAACAAATGAATTTTTGGCAAGTCTGTCTGGAAGCGTTCAGGGCAATGAGCAATTTTGCGAGTGCGGGAAGCAGGGACCCGCATAGCGGGATGCGACCAGCGCGAGTCGGAAAATATGCTCAGTGCAGCATTTGGATCGGAGTACGACGATGAATTTTTGGCAGGTCTGTCTGGAAGCATTTAGGGCAATGAGCATGAATCGCCTGCGTGCGGGACTAACCATGCTCGGTATTATTATCGGCGTGGGCGCGGTGGTATTAATGCTGGCCATCGGCGAATCAGTGCGCGAGGATATTAATCGACGCATTGATACCATGGGTAGCAATGTGATGGTCATCTTGCCAGGCTCATCCACCTCCAACGGCGTTCGCGCAGGTCGCGGAGCCGCACAAACACTGACCCTGAGCGATTCTGCGGCACTGGCACAGCTTCCGGTTTTTTCAAATGTTGCGCCGATTGTGCAGCAGCCATTTCAGGTGGCGAGCGGCGCCAATAACTGGAACGCGACTGTTTACGGCGTTGGCCCGGAATATTTCAACATCAAAGATTGGACCACCGACAAAGGCAGTTTATTCGGCGATGTAGAAATGCGCTCGGTGTCGAGGGTAGCGGTGTTGGGCAGCACAGTCGCCGCAAATTTATTTGGTGAGTCGGATCCCATCGGCCAAACCGTTCGTATTCGCAGCCGCCCGTTTGAAATTATTGGCGTGTTGGCGACCAAGGGCAGCGACTTGGGCGGCGGTGATCAGGACGATGCAATCTTCATTCCGTTATCAACCGCGCGCCAGCAGCTCATTCGCAGCTGGACGCCGGGCAGTATTCAATACATTCTGGCGCAGGCCGCGAGTGCGGAGCAGGTTCAGGATGCGGTTTATGATTCCACCGAGCTGCTACGCATACGGCATCGTATTCGCGAAGAGCAGGAGGATGATTTCACGGTACGCGACCTAGCGTCCATCGCCGAAGCCGCACAAGGCATTGCCACCGCCCTCACGCTACTACTCGGTGCGATTGGCTCAATTTCTCTTCTGGTCGGCGGCATTGGTATTATGAATATCATGCTGGTCTCGGTCACGGAACGCACGCGTGAGATCGGTATCCGCATGGCGCTGGGTGCAAAGCGGCGCGATGTGCTGCTGCAATTTTTGACCGAAGCCGTTGTGATCTGCGTATGTGGCGGTGCAATTGGCGTGTTGATCGCCTATCTGGGCAGTGTTGCCATCAGCAAATTGTCACCCATGGAAGTAGGCATTTCCACATCCGGCATCATCATCGCATTCAGTTTTTCTGCTTTGATCGGAATATTTTTTGGCTTCTATCCCGCAAGACGAGCGGCAGGGTTAAAACCAGTGGAAGCGTTACGGTACGAGTAACATCCCGCGCAGTGAGGCGGCATCGCAATACGGGCTGACAAAGACCGTCTCTTCAACAGCGGCACCATTTAGGCCCATAAGCTACGCCGATAAAGTTGCCACCAAAAAGATCGCACGCGAGTTTGTAGCTGAAATCGGTTAACCTCTTACCTCAAGAGCCTCATGCAACCGGACATTCCCCGAGGCTCTCATTTTTGAAAGGATTGCCAATTGGCCAAGCCAAATTACGATTTTGCAAAGCGTCAAAGAGAGCTCGCGAAAAAAGCAAAAAAAGAAGAAAAACTTCGCAAGAAATCTGAAGGCGGAACTGATGCCGATACCGACACCAATGCCGAAGTGCCTGACGCCGACAGCGATGGCGCTGAGCCCGCAGCCGATGCTACATCTGATGCATAGATTTATCGCCTTCGTTCAAAGCTAGTTGATGAAAAATATCCTCAACGCCTTGTGCCTTTACTGTGGCTCAAGCCCAGGCGAGAAGCCTGAATATCACGACGCTGCAGCCATGTTTGGACGCACCTTGGCAGCCCGGGGAATAGACCTCGTTTATGGGGGTGGCAGCGTTGGCCTGATGGGAATCGCTGCCGACGCGTGTCTCGCCGCGGGAGGACGCGTGATCGGTGTGATTCCGTGTTTGCTGATGGAAAAGGAAGTGGGTCATAAGAACCTGACCAAAATGCATGTGGTGCAAAACATGCATGAACGCAAAGCGCTCATGACGTCACTTTCAGACGGTTTTATTGCGTTGCCCGGCGGCTATGGCACATTGGATGAGCTATTTGAAGCGCTAACGTGGCTACAGCTTGGCTATCATGGCAAGCCGGTGGGCCTACTCAATGTGGCAGGTTTTTTCGATCATTTGGTCACGTTTTTGGGTCATGCTCGCGATGAACGATTTTTGCGCGGCTTGCATCATGATGCACTTTCCGTTGATGGCAACCTGGACCAGCTTATCCAAAAAATGCGACATGCTGAAGCGCCTGACACTGCAAAATGGCTTGACCAGTATAAAGTGGCGGCAGTGGTATAGCCAGCCCGGCCACTTATAAGATAAATACGGCGATGCAGATCGCGAAACACATAGCGATGCAGATCGGACTTACATCGTGTGAGTCGGCCGATCTGATTTGGCTACCGGTGCCAAAATACCTTCAATTTTTTTCTTGAGTTCTCTGCCGACGTCGTTATCCGGCAACTGGATCCCCACGCCTTGCGGGCGGCTACCGGTGGTGTGGTCGGGGTTGAGCCAAGCGACTTTGCCGGTCAGCGGAATCTTGATCGGCTCCTCAAGAAAAGATAACACCACCAGAATTTCGTCACCGAGCTGATGCAGCTTGTTGGTTTGCATAAACAAACCACCGCCTCGCAGTAACGGCATCCACGACGCATAAAGGGCGCTCTTGCCTTTGAGGTTAAGCGAGATGACGTCGGGACGTCGAATGGGGATTACGTTTGGTGGCGGGCTCGACATATTTTGTACGCTCTGCTCTAAAAATGGGACAACTTATAGATTGTCATTTACCGACTTCATCGCTACTTTATTGCGTGTTGATACGATATTAGCAATTGTTCGAGCAAAAGTCTTGCGTTTAACGGGTGACTGATGCTGCGGCGTGCTTGCCGAAGTGACGCTTCGAAGCGAAACAGTTTGGGCAACTCAATCCGCGCCGCAAGTCTGAAAATCTCGCCCTTATGGTCAACGTGATGATTGACCTCACCTGCCAGCCTGGCCAGCACTAAATCAGCGACCCAAGTTTGTAGCCAAGTAATAATATTAATCAGGTCGCTTTTTTCAAATGCTTGCGCGGCTGCGACATAATCTGCGTTCGCATCGGTGAGCGCATTCAGGAACGTCTGGCGCTCGGTTTGATAAGTTCGATCTGCAAACGCAATGGCATCAAGCGGTGCGCCACCCGCCATCGCCAGCGCCGCTTCTGGCTTAAGAATGCCTTGGTCGCTCAGCCATTTTAACGATTCATCGGTGGTCGGTGCGGCCAGCAAAATTCGCTGGCAACGACTACGAATCGTGGCCAACAGGCGAGCCATCTGATCTGTGACCAGCAAAATCACAGTGCGAGCCGGTGGCTCTTCCAGCGTTTTCAGCATCGCGTTTGCGGCGGATATATTCATCGTCTCCGCCGGATAAATAACCAGCACCCGAAAGCCGTCACGGTGAGTGGAAAGCGTCATAAAGTGCGCCAGCTCACGCACCTGATCAATCTTGATTTCCTTACTTTTTTTCTTTTCTTTGACGCTCTGTGTTGTGCCGTCTTTCGTGCCCGCCTCATCTGAAGTGTCGCCGGTATCGGACTCATCTTCCGATAAATTTTCGGGCACAAGTTCGCGGAAATCCGGGTGATTGCCCTCGCGATACCAACCGCAGGCATTACAGGTGCCGCACGCGACGCCATGTTCGGGAGATTCGCACAACAGCGATTGCGCAATCACGTGTGCAAATTCCACTTTGCCAATACCCTGCTTGCCGTGGATCAGCAGCGCATGCGGGAGGCTGGCTCGGCGCAAAAGAATCTCATCCAGCGGGGCACGATGCCAAGGCAGGAGATCAATCATGGCCGATCATCAGGATCAAGCGTTGCCAACAAGTTCGTCAGTGTTGAGCGAATTTCAGCCATTGAACCAGCCGAGTCGATGACTTTGATTCTCGCCGGAAATTCAGCGGCACGCTTTAAATAGGTCGCTTTGACGCGACCAAAGAATTCATTTTGTTCACGCTCAAATTTATCCGGTTCTGTTGTGCCTTTATCCAACCGCTCGCGAGCGATGGCGAGAGGCGTATCGAACAGGAAAGTGATATCGGGTTGCAGATGTCGATGCACCCAATCTTCCAAAATAGCGGCGCGACTTTCAGGCATTCCACGACCCCCGCATTGATATGCATACGTTGAATCGGTAAAACGATCACAAATCACCCATGCGCCCCGCGTGAGTGCGGGCTCTATTACCTTGACCAAGTGCTCGCGCCGCGAGGCAAACACCAGTAGCGCCTCAGTTTCAGCGTGCATAGGCTCATTCAGGACAATTTCACGAAGCGCCTCGCCAAGCGGGGTGCCGCCGGGCTCACGGGTGGTGATTACTTCAAATTTTCGGACGCTAATTTGATCTGCAATAAACGACAGATGCGAGGATTTTCCGGCGCCATCGATACCTTCAAGCGTAATGAATTTACCGCGCATTATCGGCCCAGCTGATATTTGGCGACCGCACGATTATGTTCATCCAGTGAGGCTGAAAAATAATGCGTGCCATCCCCTTTGCCCACAAAGTAAAGTTTTTGCGAGGCCGCAGGCTTGACTGCGGCCATTAGCGAGCCCCATCCTGGCATTGCGATGGGCGTCGGCGGCAGTCCGTCGCGAGTGTAGGTGTTATAAGGCGTATCGGTGGTCAAATCGCGCTTGCGAATGTTGCCGTCATAGCTTTCACCCAGCCCGTAAATCACGGTGGGGTCGGTTTGCAAGCGCATTGGAATACGCAAACGGTTAATAAAAACCGCGCCTATCAGCGGCCGCTCTTCAGCTTTACCGGTTTCTTTCTCGATGATTGACGCCATCTTCAGCGCATCGTATGGCGTTTTATAGGGCAGGTCTTTGTCGCGCATCGCCCAGGCTTCATCCAGCTTTTTCTTCATTGCCAGATAGCTCGTCTTGAGCAGCTCAACATCAGTCGATCCGGTCGCGAACCGATAAGTGTCCGGAAAAAATAATCCCTCTGGATAGGATTCGGTGGCGCCAATCCGTTTGAGTACTTCCGTATTCGACAAGCCTTTGAGCATAACTTTTACACCATCGGTTTTTTCCAGACGCGCGCGCATGTCGGCAAACGTTGATCCTTCGATGAATGTTACAGAAACGGGAATGACATCACCGTCATTCAGCTTTTGCAGTAATTCAAGCGGCGTAACGGCAGTATCCAATCGGTAACTTCCGGCCTGGATACCCGTGGCCTGGTTAGTAAGTCGGCCTAGCAGCCAAAACGATTGTGGCTCGGGGAGCAGGTTCTGCTCGGTTAGCTGTTTTGAAAGCGCTTTAAGCGAAGCGCCGGGCTTGACCGTAAAATCAAATGCTGAATCGGTCAGACCAGCTTTTGCCGACACCGCAGGCAACGGCAAATTGTGGTGCGCAAAATAATAAAGCCACGCCACGATTACACCGATTGATGCAAACACAAGCAACAGCAATAGCATGAAAACGCGCTTCATCACCCAAGACTAGCAGTGGCGAAAAATGTGCCGTGCGCGAACACCCGTATCTGCTAGCAGCCTGTCGGACTTCAAGAATCGATGCGTCCCACAGAGATTTCCATTGGTCAAACAATAAACTGGACGAGGATAGATTTTCACGGGTTTCAAGCCGATGCTTATTCCCTGGGCGCGTGAACTCGGAGAGGTATGTAGCGTCCAGATCATTTTGCAGCCAATTCCTCTTAAGTCCGACTGGCTGCTAGATAAAACGCTTGAACACAAGCGTGCCGTTGGTGCCGCCGAAGCCGAATGAATTTGACAGCGCGACATCAATCTTCATATCGCGGGCCACATTCGCGCAGTAGTCCAGATCACACTCGGGATCCTGATTAAAAATATTAATCGTTGGCGGAGAGATTTGGTTTTTGATCGCCAGCGTTGTAAATACTGCCTCAATACCACCCGCCGCGCCCAGCAAATGACCCGTCATTGATTTGGTGGAGTTCACTACCAGCGAGCGTGCATGGTCGCCAAACGCTGCTTTCATGGCCGCAGTTTCGTTTTTATCGCCAAGCGGAGTTGAGGTGCCGTGCGCGTTGACGTACTGCACATCTGACGCATTGACCTTGGCGTTTTTAAGAGCCGCCAACATACCGCGGCGTGGGCCGTCCATATCGGGTGCTGTGATGTGACTGGCATCCGCGCTCATGCCCATGCCGCTCAACTCAGCGTAAATGCGAGCGCCGCGTGCTTGTGCGTGTTCGAGGGACTCCAAGACCAATATTCCTGCGCCCTCACCCAGCACAAAACCATCACGGTCACGATCAAACGGGCGGCTTGCTGTTTCCGGTGAATCATTGCGTTCTGACAGCGCTTTGCAAGCGCAAAAGCCACCTATTCCAGCCATGCTCACGGTGGCTTCAGCCCCGCCAGCGATCATGACATCGGCATCTCCATATTCAATAAATCTCGCCGCATCGCCGATACAGTGAGCGGCGGTCGTGCAGGCAGAAACCATCGATACGTTAGGCCCCTTGAGACCATAAATAATCGAAATCATTCCTGCGACCATATTTACGATCGAGCCTGGCACGAAGAATGGCGAAATGCGCCGTGGGCCTTTTGCCACTATTTCGCGCACCGTGTCTTCAATCATGGGCAAGCCGCCTATACCGGAGCCGACATTGACGCCAATTCGCTCGGCGTTTTCTTCGGTAACAATGAGACCTGCGTCGTCAATCGCCATTTTGGTCGCGGCGATACCATAATGAATGAAAGAGTCCATACGTCGGACTTCTTTGGCCGACATCCAGTCCGCGGGGTTAAAGTTTTTTAGCTCGCCCGCGAATCGGGAAGGCAATGACGATGCATCAAATTTGGTAATCGGTCCGATACCGCTTCGGCCATTCACAATGTTGTCCCAGGCTTGCGTCAGCGAATTGCCAACCGGTGAAAGGATGCCGAGACCTGTGATTACAACGCGTCGTTTACTCATGACTCATCAATTGAAAACGTGCAAAAAATAATAGTGATCCGAAACGAAAAAGGGCACAGATTGTTCATATGCACCCCCTGTTTCCAGATTTACTTTTTGTTCGAATTGATGTAGTCAATGGCTTGCTGAACGTTGGTAATTTTTTCAGCGGCTTCGTCGGGAATCTCCGTCTCGAACTCTTCTTCAAGCGCCATCACGAGCTCAACGTTATCAAGGGAATCAGCACCCAAGTCTTCAACAAACGAAGATTCGTTCTTGATGTCTGCCTCGGCAACACCCAATTGTTCAGCCACAATTTTTCTAACGCGTGCTTCGATGCTATCCATTCGTGCTACCTCCAGATTTATTGACGATGTATTTTACCAAATTGCCCGCAAACAATTGTTTGCAGTTAAAAATATAAATAATGCTATTTCTGTCACGATTATTGCCATTAGCTCCTACTAATCCATCAACATACCGCCATTGACGTGAATGGTATTTCCGGTGACATACGACGCATGAGGCGATGCAAGATAGCACACTGCGTGCGCGATATCTTCAACCTGGCCCAAGCGGCCCAACGGTACGTTCGCCACCAGCTTCACGACTTGCTCGGCCGAAAGTGATTTGGTCATGTCGGTTTCAATAAATCCAGGCGCAACACAATTTACCGTAACACCGCGACTACCGATCTCGCGCGCAAGGGCCTTCGTAAAACCAACCATACCTGCTTTGGCTGCCACGTAATTTGTCTGGCCCGCGTTACCCATAAAGCCCACCACAGACGCAATATTAACAATTCGGCCTGTTCGCGCTTTCATCATGGCTTTGACCACCGCTCGGCTAAGGCGAAAAACCGAGGTGAGATTGGTATCAATCACGGCTTGCCAATCCTCGTCCTTCATCCGCATCAGGAGGGTATCGCGAGTAATGCCGGCATTATTAACCAAAATTGAAATACTGCCAAATTGTGTTTCGATGTTTTTAATAAGCGCGTCAATTGAGGTCGCGTCCTGCACGTTTAGCACCGAGCCAGTACCTTTTAACCCGGCGTCAGCAATAGCCTGACGAATGGTGGTCGCACCTGCTTCTGTGGTGGCAGTGCCGATCACGGTTGCTCCAGACTGCCCCAAAGATTTCAAAATCGCTGCACCAATACCGCGGGTAGCACCCGTTATCAGCGCGATCTGGCCAATTAACTGCCTCTCAAACTGACCCTCAAGGGATGACATGACTTGTCCCTTCAACGCGTCTACAATTTACAAATTGCAAAAATAATTTACGCATTACGCAACGCTTCCATAGCTATTGTTAGAGACGCAACATCAGAAACAGCCAGACAACTCATGGCAGGCTCAATCCGCCGATTCAGCCCGGTCAACACTTTTCCAGGAACGCACTCAATCACCGTTGAAACGCCTTGCCTCGCCATCGATTGGATGGTCTCAATCCAGCGAACCGGCCGATAAAGCTGTTCAACCAACGCGTTTTTTATCAACGCAGGATCCGTGAAAGCAACCACGTCTGCGTTTTGAAGTACCGGCTTGGATGGCGCAACCATGTTGATGTTTTTCAGATATTCCGCAAGCTTTTTTGCCGCTGGTTTCATCAATGCGCAATGAGATGGCACGCTCATCGGAAGCATTAAAGCACGCTTGGCGCCTCGCTCTTTCGCGAGAGCGATACCGCGTTCAACCGCTGCCTTGTGCCCGGCGATCACGATCTGGCCTGGCGAATTCAAATTGACTGCCTCGAGCACATCGCCAGCGGCAGCTTCGTTACATAGGGCGTTAATCGCCTCTGCCTCAAGCCCTAGAATCGCCGCAATAGCGCCTGTTCCATCCGGCACCGCATCCTGCATCGCCTGTGCACGAAAACGTACCAGCGGCACCGCGTCCGCAAACGACAATGCACCAGCCGCTACCAATGCTGTGTACTCACCCAGGCTATGGCCTGCGTATAGGGCAGCATCTGCGGCTGCATGTGTGACGTCACCGGCACCAACCTCGCACCACGCACGAAATGTAGCCACGCCTGCGGTCAACATAATTGGCTGAGTATTAATGGTCTGCGCAAGCGCTTCAACCGGACCATCAACGATCATTTTCCACAGATCGGTGCCGATTAATTGCGAAGCCTCATCAAATGTGGCCTTGACCACTGACATGCTTTCGAAGCCGGACATCATGCCAATGGATTGAGAACCTTGCCCGGCAAAAGTAAGAGCGAATTTTTTCATGTCAGATTAACTTTTATTCGCCTACCAGGTTAAAAGCGCTGCGCCCCACGCAAAACCACCGCCCAGTGCAGCCAGTAATACCGTATCACCCGTTTTGATTTTACCTTCTCGAACACAAGTGTCCAATGCCAACGGCACGGAAGCAGCGGAGGTATTGCCGTGTCGATCCACCGTCAGCACAACCTTTTCGTCTGGCAACGCCAATTTCTTGGCTGCATGCATGATGATGCGGCGGTTGGCCTGATGACATACAAACCAGTCGATATCGCCTGGCTTCATGTTGTTTGCGTTCAACGCTTCCCACGCAACATCTTCAAATGCTTTCACCGCGAATTTATAGACGCCACTGCCGTCCATTTTCAAAAATGGGCTGCCACGCACTTTACCGTTATCCAGTGATCCCGGTGTGCACAACATTCCCCGATAACTGCCATCCGCGTGAAGGTGTGTAGAGAGAATACCGGGCGCCTCAGATGCCTTGATCACCACCGCGCCCGCTCCGTCTCCGAATAAAACGCAGGTACCGCGGTCAGTGAAATCAATAATTCGGGAAAATATTTCTGCGCCAACAACCAGCGCACATTTGGATGCACCCGTTTTTACAAATTTTTCGGCGGTCGCTAGCGCATAGACAAAACCCGCACACACAGCCTGCACATCAAACGCAATACATTGCTTAATACCAAGCTTGTCCTGAAGGATGCAGGCGGTCGCGGGGAACACCATGTCGGGTGTTGAGGTAGCAACAATGATCAGATCAATTTCAGACGCAGACGCTTGCGCCGCCAACATCGCACGCTGCGACGCAATGAGTGCCAAGTCGCTTGCGCTTTCATTCTCAGCCGCGTAGTGACGCTCGCGTATGCCTGTACGAGACACGATCCACTCGTCATTAGTATCGACAAGTTTAGCCAGATCATGGTTCGTCACAAGCTTTTCAGGCAGGTAGCTGCCGGTGCCGACAATGCGCGCGTAAGCCGTCATGCCGCTTCCTCTATTTTTGCGGCCTGCGGCAACATTAATCCATTTGCGTGAAGACGCTCGATTTCTTTGGTGATTAGTGCCAACAAATCGTGTTCGACCTCGGAAGCGGCCCGCTCCAGCGCCTTGGAAAAAGAATAGGCGTCTGCCGAGCCATGGCTTTTTACAACCACGCCGCGCAACCCAAGCAGCGCCGCTCCGTTGTAACGACGGTGATCCACTTTCTTGCGAAAGCCGTTAATGACTGCTGTCGAGGCAAACGCTGCCATTTTGCGAAAAATGTTTTTGGTGTATTCCTCTTTCAAGAAATCCCCCATCATTTTCGCCATGCCTTCAGACGTTTTGAGCATCACATTACCCACAAAACCGTCACAAACGACAACGTCGGTGGTACCTTTGAAAATATCGGTACCCTCCACATTGCCATAAAAATTCAAATGGCTAGCTTTCAGCAACTCACTCGCCGCCTTTACTTTTTCGTTGCCTTTGATGTCTTCTGAACCGATATTAAGCAGACCGACAGTAGGGTTAGCGTTGTTATCCACCGCAGTGGCAAGCATCGCGCCCATGATGGCGAATTGGAGCAGGTGTTCTGGCGTGCATTCCGCGTTCGCGCCCAAATCGAGCGCGTAGACCACACCTTTACGGGTGGGCAGCGCCGCGCAGATGGCGGGGCGATCAATACCCGGCAATGTTTTAAGCACAAATTTGGCCGTACCCATCAGCGCGCCAGTATTGCCTGCAGACACGCAGGCGTGCGCCTCACCAGATTTGACAAGGTCAATTGCAATGCGCATTGAAGAGTTTTTTTTGTTGCGGATGGCGGAGCGAATGTCTTCATTCATACCCACAACATCTGGCGCCTCCAAGACTTTTAAACGACCATCTTTCAGGGCAGCCTTGGCAGATTCACCGAGCTCTACCAGCTCTGCTTCTATAGCGCCAGTTCTGCCCACAATGAGCACGCCGCAATTGGTTGCCTCGCACAGGAATTGCACCGCTGCGGGAACAGTAACTGATGGGCCGTGGTCTCCGCCCATCGCATCAATCGCAATAATAGTCTGCATTTTGTGGGAACCGCTTCCCCTGAGAAGCGAGACCGGGCAGTTTATCTTGTTATTTAACGACTTTGATGACGCCAAGGACTTTATTGTCGCCGCACTTTTTGAGTTCTCGTCTGCTAACAGCGGAGCCCGCAAAATTTATTCGTCAGCTTTGGTTTTAATAACTTTTTTGCCGCGATAGTAGCCGGTAGGTGATATGTGATGACGCAAATGCGCTTCGCCAGTAGTGGGCTCAACAGCGAGCGCGGGGCCGACCAGAAAGTCGTGCGAACGATGCATGCCGCGTTTTGAAGGGGACTTTTTGTTTTGCTGAACTGCCATGATATTTCTCCTGAATTCTGAAACTAAAATTTAAAATACGTAAGACAGACTTCTCTATTTCTGGCTAACGGGCACTTTTCAGTGCAGCCAATTTTGCAAAAGGCGAGGCCTTTTTTTCTTTGATGCTTGAGTCGCTGATGGGATTGCTACCACTCGAGTCGTCATTACTAGACTCGCCGCGCACATTTACCTTGCTTTTTTTGCCCGATACTTTTTTCGCATGGCCTTGTTTCTCTACTGCAATCGCCCAAAGCGGCAAATCAAGCAAAATTTCCTCTTCAATCAGCTCCTGAATATCAATTTCTTCACCCAAAGTTACATAATCTTCATCGGCTGGCTCATCTTCGAGCGGCGGCAATTCAGATTCCTCATTGACCAGCACCAACCGGCTCTGAATTGAAAGATCATATTGCTGCGGTTCTAACGTTTCAGGATCTGCCACCAAAAACCAACCCGAGATTGTACACTTAAGGCGCCGCGCTCGTCTACCTGCTGCATCAACTGTTTCGCTACCTGTCACCGTGTACTGAATTTGTCCTTCTTTGCCAGTGAGAAATGGCTTTAGTCTCGGCAATTGCATCGGCAAAAAGTCGCCCGAAATAGATTGCTGCTGTCGAATAAATCGTTCTAGATTAAGTTTTGAGGTCATACAAATTTGGTGCGCAATAGAGGACTGCATGTAAACCGAGCAGACAGCCCCATATAATACGGTTCAACCACATAAAAGTCAAAAAGCCATTGATTTTGAAGATAAAAATAATCCTTGCCTCTACCTCTCGCTACCGCGCGGAGTTATTAGCCCGCCTACAGATTCCGTTTGCAATTGTTAAACCAGCGGTAGATGAAGCACCTCTAACAGGTGAAAGCCCGGCTGCTACTGCACTTAGGCTTTCCATTGCCAAAGCTATGGTTGTCGCTGAGTCTATTAGCGCTGATTCTACAAACGCAGCGTCAAGCCACGACATTGACTATGCCGAGCTGACCAGCACGCTAATTATTGGCTCTGATCAAGTGGCCGATCTCAATGGTCAGCAACTGGGCAAACCCGGCTTACGTGATCGCGCAAAAGAACAGCTGCAAGCCATGCGCGGGCAAACCGTCATTTTTCATACTGCACTCGCGGTGGTGCATGTTGAAACACGACGGACACAATCGCTGATTGAACCTACGAAAGTGACTTTTCGCAACTATTCCGATAACGAAATTGAAAATTATCTCGACCGAGAAAATGCGCTGGATTGTGCAGGCAGCGCCAAGTCAGAAGGCTTGGGGGCAGCACTTATTTCACGTATGACAAGCAATGATCCAACGGCGCTAATTGGGCTGCCGTTACTTGCACTCACAGAAATGCTTGCAAAGGAAGGTTATCGGGTGCTGGCATGACCACGCCCGATATATTGGGAAAGCTCTACCTGCTGCCCACCAATCTGGCTGAATCAATCAGGCCACAACAAATACTTCCCGATGAGGTCATTTCTGTTGCACAGCGACTTGATCATTACATTGCTGAAAACGCGAAAACAGCACGTGCATTTCTTAAAGCCATTGGTATTTCTCGGCCATTGCAAGAAATTTCCATCGTGGAGTTGGACAAACATGCCAAACAAGCCGGAAGTGATTCTGCTGACGAGCCGCTTTCAGTATTTTTAAAGCCACTTTTCGCTGGATTTGATGTTGGGCTGGTTTCTGAAGCAGGCGCACCTGCAGTCGCGGATCCGGGGGCTGTGGTCGTCGCCGCTGCTCACAAAGCAGGGATTCGAGTGGTGCCACTTGTTGGCCCTTCGTCGATTTTATTAGGCTTGATGGCGTCCGGCCTGAATGGCCAGAAGTTCGCTTTTCACGGCTATCTGCCGCAAGAAAAAGCAGCTCGCATCAAAGCGATTAACGAATTTGAGCGCGAGTCTAAACAAAAAAATATGACTCAAATGTTTATCGAGACGCCGTATCGCAACGGACCACTATTTGCGGATCTCGTGGCCACATTAAATCCTGCTACCCGGCTTTGCATCGCGACGAATTTGACGGGCATGGCAGAGAGTGTACTGATGCTGCAAGTTTCCCAATGGCGGGCCAAAACAATTCAAATTGAGAAGGCACCAACTTTGTTTTTATTTTTAGCCTAGCCCAGCCCCTAGGCTGCGCCATTTTAGGCAGCCCTATTTTGCCTTCCGCTATTAATTACGCAATCAGCTCCGGTAACGGCGTAAATATATTTTGCTTAGCCAACATGGGTTCCAATTCGTTGGCTGAAAGTGGCACGCTAAAATAATAGCCTTGACCAACGGTACAACCTTTTGCCCTCAACAAACTTAACTGGCCTGCAGTCTCGATACCTTCTGCAATAACGTCAAGATCAAGACTTTTTGCCATATTGATAATCGCCACCACAATAGCCGCGTCATTGGGGTCGACCGTGATATCTCGTACAAAACTTTGGTCAATTTTCAATTTGGTAATGGGCAGACGCTTCAAATAGGAGAGGCTTGAATAGCCGGTGCCAAAGTCATCCACCGCTAGATGAATGCCCATTGCCGCAATTTCATTCAGCAGCCCGATACTCCCCTCGCCTTGCCGCATCACCTGGCTCTCAGTAATTTCAAGCTCGAGAAACTTTGGCGCAAGACCGGTACGGTCAAGGATGCCATTCAGCATTTCAATAAAGTTTTTATCGCCTAATTGGCGCGCCGAAAGATTGACCGCGATGCTTCGCTTTGGCAACCCCATATCGTGCCACGCTTTATTCTGGCGGCAGCTTTCCTCAAGTACCCAACGCCCCAGTTCATTGATGAGGCCAGTCTCCTCAGCCAATGGGATGAACTCTCCCGGCATCATGATGCCACCCTGCTCTGTCACCCAGCGTACCAGCGCCTCGTAGGCGACGATCGCGCCCGTATTGAGATCAATTTGCGGCTGGTAAACCAGCGAAAAATTACCGTTCTTGACAGCGACGCGCAGACTCGATTCCAGCGCCGCGCGCCGCTTCACGGCAATCGTCATCTGCGGCGTAAAGAATTGGAACGTATTTTTACCAAGGCTCTTGCTGTGGAACATGGCCGTGTCAGCATTTTTAAGCAGCGTTGACGCGTCTTTACCGTCATCAGGATAAACCGCGATACCGATTGAGCCTGAAACGTGCTGATCCGCACCGTTGACCTTGAACGTGGCGCGCAAGCTTTGCAGAATTTTTTGCGCTACACGGCTAGCACCCTGATGGCCTTCAAGCTCATCCAGAAGCACAATAAACTCATCACCACCCTGCCGCGCAATGGTGTCATGAGCTCTAACGGATTCAGTGAGACGGTTAGCCACACGCCTAAGCAAATCATCACCCGCGTCATGGCCCAGACTGTCGTTGATATTTTTGAAATTATCAATGTCGATAAACATCACGGCAAATTTTTTGGCTGATCGTTCCGAACGCGAAATGGCAGACGAAATACGATCCTGCATCAACGAGCGATTTGGCAGCCCCGTTAGCGCATCGTGGTAAGCCAGATGTGCGACTCGTTGCTCAATAGCGCGACGCTCCGTTACGTCGCGGGTATTCACCACAATGCCGCGCACGGCAGGCAAGTCGAGGCAACTCTTGCCGATGGATTCCATTACGCGCCACGAGCCATCGCGTGCCTGCACACGAAATTCAAAAGGCTTATCAATAAAGCCATTTTGAACCAGCTGGGCAAATCTGGCGCGCATCGACATAACATCATCTTCATGCACAAAGTCATATTGGCTACGACCTACCATTTGCTGGGGATCAACGCCCAACAGGTGACGCACAGACGGGCTTTGGTAGGTGATAACTCCCTCTGCATCCAGCACCGTAACGATATCCATCGCGCTTTCCGTCAACACCTGGAACCGACCTTCCGACGCCTCCAGCGCGCGTTTTACCTGCTTAAAATCGGTAATATCCGTCAACACACCGATTAAACCTACTGGCTTGCCATCAGGGCTCGTGAAGCTACTGATATGCTTGACCATCTGGCGCTCATTACCGGCACCGTCTTGCAGCGTTACCTCGCTTGCAAACGATTTGCCCGTCTGTAAAACGTCTCGGTCTTCCATCAGGGCTAGGTGAGCCATATCGGGGCTTAGCAGGTCGAGCGGCGTTTTCCCGATCCAATCTTCACGGCGCTTTCCCATAAAGTCTTCCCAAGAACGGTTAAAACCCAGATATTTATTGTCCAGTCCTTTGTAAAAAATCAGGTTGGGAAGCACTTCAAGCAGCTCTTTGGTGAAATGGAGCTGCTGGTCCAGTGTTCGTTCGGTTCGCTTGAGCTCGGTAATGTCGGAGCAAGTAAGCAAAATACCGACAATCTTCTGATCTAAACCACGCAGCGGTGCCGCAGAAATACTGATTTCGCGCACCTCGTCTGGATTGGCATCCCACACAACTTCAATATTGCTGACCATCTGCCCTGCCATCACGCGGCTACGGATATCAGCCGTGACCAATCGAGGTTGGCCGTTGGCGAGGGGTAGCGGTTTGCCGAGCACATCTGCTTCATCAATACCGAACATGCGTTCGGCTGCAGGGTTCCATAGCGTGACGATGCCGTTGGGTGTGATGGAGTAAATCGCCAACGGAGATGTCTCAACAATGGCGCGCAGCGACTCATTCAGGGCACGCAGCGTTTCTTGGGAAGCGTGATATTGGGACACATCCTCAATCGAGCCCAAGCCATAAAGCGGCTCACCCAGAGCACTGCGAACCGCGACGCCCGAACGCTGCGCCCACATCACCGAACCGTCCTTGCGCAAATATCGCTTTTGCTTACTGACCGTCTGAACGCCGCTGCCCATCATCTCGCTGGCCGTCTCGTCATTGTCATTGCGATCATCAGGATGGGTGATTTCGTGAAACTGTTTGCCGATCAATTCTTCGCGTGAATATCCCAGCATTTCGCAAAAACGACGGTTTACCACCACGAAGCGCCCCGACACGTCCACTTGCGTCAGGCCAATACCGACCAGATCAAATGCTTCGCGAAACTTGCTCTCGCTTTCGTAGAGCTCACGTTCGCGCTGTCGTACCGATGATGCGAGCACTTCCATCGCATTGCTGAGTTCCTCAAACTCCCGGAACTCGTGCCGGATATTGGCAGACCAAGGATACAAACGAATATCGCGTTCTTTTAATTCGCGGGTGAGCCTCAGGATGGGCGCGCTAATCTGCCGGGCAATGAGCGCCCCCAGTACACATGCGATGGCGACTCCGCCAACTCCCCAAATTAGCAATCTATTGCGCAGCTTTTGTCCCACCTCGGGCGGTAACGACAGGTCGCTCAACACGCCGCCAACCAGTGCGCCAAGCACCAACGCCATCACCAAAACCACAGCCGTCATTCCGATAACGATACGTAATGTCAGGCCTGAGGGCAGATGTCGCGACGTTGGCAACTTGCTCGACTCCTCAATTGGCTTTGCTTGCGATTTGGTTTTATTCACCTCACTGCCAATGATTCTTTCATTGTGCATTTTACGTTTACCAACCGCCTCATGAGAGGCCGAGCGTACACGCGCTGCGTCGGGTTGCGATGCTGCTTTGTTTTGCTGCTTATCAGCGCCAAGTGCTGCGCCAACTGAAAATGCCGCCGCCAACGCAGAATCTCGTCTAATAGCAGTTGCTACACTTACATCAGCGGGCTGACTGGCTAAATTTTTGGCGGCGGCAGACGCTGCATTGGTGCGTACAGCTGCTGCCTTTGGTACTGCGCAAGGCGGTGGTGGCGACAACGGCAAAGAAGATGGCGAGGACGCTGACCTTGACGGAATACGTGAAAGGTCTCGCTCAAGATTTATGTCTTCCGGACTACGATTACTGGCCATTTGCTTTTTTCTGAGGGTTGGCGGTCAGCAAGATATTTAATTCACGTTCGCTGTACCAAGTTTTAGTGCACATCCTTGTGGCTATATCTCGACGTTCAAGCAAAATTCGCTCCGCTGCGCTCGTTCCAGATTGCGCCATTCATCTCCGCAAGGTTTTAATACCGTTCGCCACCCTCTGTTTCATTTTCCCGCAGCAACAAACCATCAACCAATATGACGTGTTTGTCGACTTCCCGAACTTGAACCCTGTCGAGCGACAAACCCTTGCAAGGCCCGTCAGCGCATAGACCTGAATTTACTTCAAATACTGCCCCATGCGTGGCACAAACTAAGTATAACCCTTCATCATCAAACACCTCTCCCGGTAGCCAATCCAGCTCGGTATAGCGGTGCGGACATTTGTTGACGTACGCATAAATTTCGCCGCCAAACGCCACTACAAAACAAGGCAATTTTTGCGAATTTTGCGAATTTTGCGAATTTTTTGAATTTTGGGTACCACGCTGCATCATAAAGCGCACTGCTTTACCGCCACCAACGCTTTCAACCAAATCAGCGCGGTCGCAGATTACTTGAGAAGTATCAACCATATTGCGTTAGCCACGCTGTTAGTTCAGTCACATTTTCAACAATTACCACTGACGACCGTGTCGATAACGCCGCTCTGGAATGAGCGCCATAACCGACGCCCACTGCTGATACCCCTGCATTACGCGCCAGATCGAGATCATGAGTCGTATCGCCAATCATTAACACTCTATCTGCCGGCACATTCGAGAACGCCATCAGTTTTAGCAGCATATCGGCATCAGGTTTGGGCATGCCCTCATCACCGCAGCGGCTGAAGTCAAAATACGATTTGAGCCGAGTTCGCTGGAATGCCCGCTCCAAGCCTGCCCGGGGCTTGCCTGTCGCAACCGCCAAAAAGCGACCGGGGCGCTGCATTTGCGGCAGCAGCTCCCTGACGCCGGCGTAGAGGGTCGCCTCGTGATCGCGCGGCACATAATGCTCCCGAAAGCGCTCCGCAAAACGCATGCGCGCTTCCTCATCAAGTTCTGGAAATAGCATTTCTGTCGACTGATGAAGCCCTAGACCAATAATACTTTTGGCTTGCACCAAGGTGGGCTCTCTAAAGCCTAAATCACGTGCCGCTACTTGAATGCATTCGGCAATCAATCCAGTGGAGTCGCTAAGTGTGCCATCCCAATCAAACACCAGCAAATCAAACCGGTGTTTGCTCATGTCGACTCGGCCTGTTTAGCCGCATGCTGGCGCGACCTGAGAAATACCAGATAGCGCCCCAAGTCCGGAGGTTGCGGCGATTCAATTGTCAATGTCTCACCCGTTAGCGGATGCGCGAAACGAACCAAACGCGCGTGCAAAAACATACGTTTCAAACCTCCATTTTTTGTCGCCTGCGCAATTTTGTTTAACGCAAAATCACCGTATTTATCATCGCCAATAATCGGGAAACCCAAGTGCGTCAGATGCACCCGAATCTGGTGTGTGCGACCGGTGCGAATATCACAATTTAGGAGCGTTGCCATGCCGAGGCGTTCCACACGCGTAAAAATTGTGTGCGCATCCTGGCCATCTTCTTCATCAACAGAAACACGTTTTTCACCTGCGGCGGTGACGCGTTTGGCAAGTTTCAAACGCACATGCCGCTTCTCATCCGGCCAATCGCCTTTTACCAACGCATGATAGTTTTTCTCCATGCGGGTATCGGTTTCACCACGCAACACCTTATGTAATCCCGTCAGCGCGCTGCGCTTTTTGGCCACTAGCAAAACCCCCGACGTCTCACGATCAAGGCGATGCACTAATTCAAGATATTTGGCATCAGGGCGCTGCGCGCGTAGCGCTTCAATCACGCCAAAACTGACGCCGCTGCCGCCATGAACTGCCAGACCCGCTGGTTTATCAATGGCCAGCACTGCGTCGTCTTCAAAAAGAATGCTCAAGCTCTGGCGAGCTTTTACAGCCATTTTTGCTTCAGAAGGCTCACCAATGCTAGGGATCGCTGTGCGTATTGGCGGAACGCGAACCATATCGCCGTCGACCAATCGATACGCCACATCAACTCGGCCCTTGTTGACCCGAACTTCGCCGGAGCGGACGATCCGATAAAGATGACTTTTGGGAACACCTTTGAGGATAGCCGCCAAAAAATTATCCAGCCGTTGTCCGGTGTGCGCTTCATCTATTTTCAAAGTGGACGCCGCGGCCGCGCTAGGTGGCACCAGGCCTTTTTTTGCTGCGGCGGGCAATGAACCCTGCGTTTCAAGCTCAGGCACGACCCGTGTTCCCGAATTACGCCCCTGACGGGTTTTTGGATCGCTCTTACCAGTAAGTGCCATGTTAGGTTATACTTTTATCTCGTTGATTTTGAAGCGAGTCCACCGATTTTTACGGATTCCCTCACATCACCGCAAAGGTTGACCGCAACACATTCCCGCGCGATTTCTAAATCCATCGCCAGAGCCTTGTGAAACGTAAACCCGCTGCGGAAAACGGGCGGTTGTTTTTGCTCACCGTCAGATGACCGAAAATTTCGATTATCAAAGTAGCGATATTAAACGATTTACGCGTGCCCTTCGGGCTGCTGACTGTGACCAGACAGCAAACGAAGCAAACAAGATGCGGCGGCGTGAAGTTGGAACACTTTAAAGGTCAGGCATTTTTGCCCGGCTTGGGACAAAGAATTGAATCAGCTGGCCGATATGTATTTGGACACAACTGTCTGGTCCGCCAGCCTGATTTTCTGCGTATTTAGTTTTTGCGAGTTTTTGTGAAATCCAATCATCAGCAACATAGATTCGAGATTTTGAACGGCTTCAGCTGCGTGCTGAACGTCGCATCTAGTGTCTTAACCGCGAGCCGGTTAAGCATTTTTCACACGCGCTAAAGTTTCACCCGCAGACGCTGCGCGTGGTGCGCAGCGGAGTTCAACAGTCCGCCGTTCCTCTTCCGACCTCGCATTGCGTTTGTTTCGATCATTTAACTGATCGATGGCAATATCGAGAGAAAGAAGAATAAATATGAAAAGAATGCTATTTAACGCCACGCAAGCTGAAGAGCTTCGCGTCGCCATTGTTGATGGTCAAAAGCTGGTTGATCTTGATATTGAACATGTAGGTCAGGAACAACGCAAAAGTAATATCTACAAAGCGAAAGTCACTCGGGTTGAGCAATCGCTCGAAGCTATCTTTGTTGACTACGGTGCCGAACGCCATGGTTTTTTGCCGTTCAAAGAATTGACCCGCGAATACGTGCAGGGCGAAGATGGTGATGGCACCCGCGCCAGACTGGCGCAGAATTTAAAAGTCGGCCAAGAAATCCTTGTGCAGGTGGAAAAAGACGAGCGCGGCAACAAGGGGGCTGCACTCACTACATACGTCTCGCTTGCAGGCCGTTATCTAGTGCTGATGCCCAATAACCCGCGCGGCGGCGGTGTGTCGCGCCGTGTTGAAGGCGAAGATCGCGCCGAGCTGCGCGAAACGCTGGATTCACTCAACATTCCGGCGGGTATGAGCGTGATTGCCCGCACTGCCGGTATTGGCCGAAGCGCGGAAGAATTGCAGTGGGATTTGAGCTACCTGATGCAGCTTTGGGAAGCAATTGAAAGCGCAGGACGCGACGTAAAAGCGCCCGAATTGATCTATCTGGAATCGAGCCTCGTGGTGCGCGCGATTCGCGATTTATTCCAACCGGACATCGGCGAAATCCTGATCGACACACCAGAAATTTTCGAGCAGGCGCAATCGTTCATGTCCACCGTCATGCCAGCCAATGTTGGCAAGGTCAAGCTCTACACAGACGATGTGCCCCTGTTTTCGCGCTTCCAGATCGAGCATCAGATTGAAACCGCATATCGCCGTGATGTGCAGTTACCATCTGGTGGCGCGATCGTGATTGACCATACCGAAGCGCTGGTGTCGGTTGACGTGAATTCGGCGCGGGCGACACGTGGCCACGATATTGAGGACACCGCTTTCCGCACCAATTGCGAAGCAGCCGATGAAATCGCTCGCCAGTTACGCCTGCGCGACCTAGGCGGCCTGGTGGTCATCGATTTCATCGATATGGAATCCCCTAAAAATCAACGCGAAGTTGAAAATCGTTTACGCGATGCTTTGCATCATGATCGTGCGCGCGTACAGACTGGCAAAATTTCGCGCTTTGGTTTGCTCGAATTGTCACGTCAGCGCCTGCAACCCGCGCTCTCGGAGTCCAGCTATATCCCCTGCCCGCGCTGCCACGGCATTGGTCATATTCGCGGTACGTCTTCGTCAGCATTGCATATCTTGCGCATCATTCAAGAAGAATCGATGAAGGAAAATACCGCCGCAATTCATGCTCAGGTGCCCGTAGACGTCGCAACATTCTTGTTGAACGAAAAACGTCAGGATGTCCACGCGATCGAAACTCGTTTCAAAGTCAACGTGCTGTTGATTCCCAACGTGCACTTAGAAACACCCAACTACGAAATCGAGCGTCTTCGCCACGACTCTGAAAAATTGGACGTGATCACGCCGAGCTATCAAATGGCGGCAAAACCAACAGAAGACTCAAACGCCAAAGCCGCCGCCGCCGCCCCCGAGGTCAAAGCAACTCGCGCAGTCCCGGTCGTAAAAGGTATCACGCCTGACCAACCTGCACCCATGGCAGCTGAGCCGGTGTCACGCGAACAAAGAGCCGCCGCCAATCAGGCCGCACAAACCAAAGCGGCCGCAAGCACATCAACGCCGTCCGCGTCCTTGTGGCAGCGGGTGGCACGTTTCTTCGGTGGTGATGCGGGTCCGCAGCCGATCGCGCCGCAGCGTCCGGAAGGTGGTGGCGAACGTTCGAAGGACGCCGCGAAAGACGGCGGTCGTGAACAGAACCGCGACCGCAGCCGCCGCGATGGTGGTAAAGACGGTGGTAGAGACGGTAAACGCGGCCGCCCCGGCCAAGGACCGCAGGTCGCTAATCAAGGCCTAAACCGCGCGCCACGTGGACAGCAGGGTCGCGATCCCAATCGCGACGCAGCAGCGGGCACTCCTGAGGCAAAAGCGCTGGAAGCAAACGCCGCGCGTCCACAGCGTGAACCCAGAGAGCCACGCCAGCCTCGTGAGTCTAGAGAAAACAGGGAACCGCGTGATCTTAATGCACAAGGTCAGACCCTGCCGCCGCGTCAACAATCCACCGCAAAGCCAGCGCTAGAAGCAAGGCCAGGTGTCGAGCAAGCCGAGGAAGGTGAAAGTCGCGGTCGCCGTCGCCGTGGTAGAGGCGGACGTGAACGTAACGGAGAACGAGTTGAGCGCGCACCGCGCACTGACGGGTCAACTGAAATCGCGACCGCCTCAGCAGAGGACGCCAAGGCAATGATCAATGAAAATCACGCCCAAGCGAGTACAGCACCCTCAGCCGCAATTGCCGCGCCGGCAGTATCGATTCCGCCATTCTCGATAGCTGACCAAGCTCCTGCCGCGATCCCAAAGCCGATGGTAGCGCCGATGGCTTCGCCGGTTCACGCGGTCGAGCCACTGCCTGTGGCGGCCGAGCAAACTGTTGCGGCAACCTACGAAAACACACACAAAACTACGTCTGAAGCGACGCCAGCAACAGCGCCTGCCAATACGGCTATTCCTACCGAGGCAGCTCGACAGGCGGAGTTACCCGTTATTGAGTCGGCCACTGCGCCAATAGTTGCACCCGTTGCCCCTAGGTCTGCGGTGATGGCTTCTTTACAACCTGCATTGGCTTTTGGCACCGTAGATCAGATCGGCGAGAGTGAATCCATCCGAACTGCACCGCGGCGGCGCCCTCGTCCTGATCAGGGCACAAACGCACAAGTCAGTGAACCGCTGGTGTTTATTGAGACCGTAGCTGATAAGGCGCAGCAGGCGGTGCTGGTCGAAGAAGAGGCACCACGCCGTCGTGCTCCGCGCGAGCGAAAGCCCCGCGAAACATTTAGCGAGCCGCTCAGCGTTATAGAGACAAAGTCAAACCAGAGTCCGCCAAACTAGGCTTAGATAAACTGAAAATCGGGGGAAAAACGAAAAGACCCCAAAGACCCTAAGCCAACATCGAACACGCCGCGCGCAGAATTCTGCGAGCGGCGTTTTTTATTCGCCATTTAGTATCACCACTTGCTTCGCCGCGCGCCAGCGCTCACACTATTCTTCATCGAAGGAGGAACAGATCTTGTCTACGATCCTGCAACCGATACTTTTTTATTTTGATTTTTCCTCTCCTTATGGCTATTTAGCGGCCATGAGAATTGATAATTTGGCCGCCAAATACGAACGTGAAGCAGATTGGCGACCCATCCTGCTCGGCCCAGCATTCAAAGCCAGCGGCAACGCACCGCTTATCGGCCAGCCTTTGAAGGGCGACTATGCACGGCGCGATTTGCCCCGTACCGCCGCATTTATGGGGATTCCGTTTGGTATGCCCACGCCGTTCCCGATTGGCACTCAAAACGCGGCGCGTGCATTCTATTGGTTGAAAGATCGCGAACCTGAAAAGGCAAAGACCGTCGCGATCTCGCTCTTTCAAACTTATTTCGTCGAGGGACGCGATATTTCTTCTCCACAAACCGTGGTGGACGTTGCTGCCCGGCATGGGGTGGATCGCGCTGAACTGAGCACCGCACTGGCGGACCCATTAGTCAAGGATCGCCTCAAAAAGGAAGTTGAAAATTCTCTGCGGCTGGGCGTGTTTGGCTCACCTTATGTCGTTATCGATGGCGAAGCATTTTGGGGAACGGATCGACTTGATCAAATAGAGGAGTGGCTAAAAACAGGCGGCTGGTAGCTGATCGCAGGGTGGGTAGAGCCGGGTTTAAAAAATACGTCGCGAAACCAATCCTGCAAAAACAAAGGTCACTAATACTTAAAAACGTCGGGCTTCCCCAGCGCGGGAATAAGCTCAACAATACCGCCCGCAAAAATTTCAACCGCAAGGGCTGCGAGCAACAAGCCCATAATACGTGTCGCGATATTCACCGTGGTCTTGCTCATGCGCTGCCCGACTTGCGAGGCAATGCGAAGTGCGAACCACGTTACCAACGCGACGGCCAGCGCGGCGCCACACACCGCAAAAATATGCAGTAAAGTTTTTTTCTCGCTTGCATAAATAATAATAGTGGACATCGCGCCCGGACCCGCGAGCAGGGGAATCGCCAGCGGCACCACGGCAATACTGGCCTTATCAACTGCCTCTTCGGCCTCTTCAGGCGTCTGCTTGTCGGGTGATGGCATGGCCTGCATCATGGCCAACGCAGTGGTCATCACCAGAATGGCGCCACCCACTTTGAAACTCGCAATGCTGATACCAAATACGTCAAGCACTCGCTCACCCAGCACCGCCGACACAACCAACACGATCGCCACCGTAATAGCGGCAATACGCGCCGTTCTCATACGTTCAACCCGACTTTGATAAGGCGTCATGGCCACGAAAACAGGAATGATGCCAAGCGGATTTACGATCACCATCATAGCCACAAAAATTTTTACATACGCGGCAAGCGATAGCAATTCAGCGCTCATGATTTCACTTTCGGCGCTGACTTGGAGGTCGTATCAAGCAAATGCCGAATCAAACCCGCACAGCCATCTTCCACCAAATCGAGTACACGCTCAAAATCCTTCGCCGTGCCCATGTAAGGATCAGGCACTTCCAGTCTCGTTTGGTTTTGTGTTTTGTTGCTGGCGTAATTGAGAAATAATTCAATCTTGTTCGCATAGCGATCAGGAGTCATGGCTTGCAAATGCTCGACGTTATTTTCATCCATTGCCAACACATAGTCGTATTGACGAAAGTCGCTCGTTACAATTTGTCGCGCGCGGATAGCGGTTAAATCGACGCCACGTCTAGCGGCGTGATCGATTGACCGGGCATCGGGTGCTGCGCCGACCTGATAATCGTGCGTCGCTGCGGATTCGATCTCCATCTTATTTTCAAGCTGCGTGCCGACAATCATCTTGCGAAACACGCCCTCAGCTGTCGGTGAGCGACAAATATTACCCAAGCAAACAAACAATATTCGAACTGGCTTTTTCATCGCAAATTTTCTGAGTCTCTCTTAATTTCAGGCTTCAACGGACGCGTCAGGTCCGCCCAGCAACATTCGGTTTCGCAGCATACGCAGCTCGTCGCGAAGCTTGCCTGCCTTCTCAAACTCCAAATTCCGCGCGGCTTCCATCATTTCGCGCTCGACTCGTTTGACAGCGGTCTCCATTTGCTTTTCGCTGAGCACATCGTATTTTTTGCGGTCTTGTGCCGCTTTGCGGTCGCGCGATTGGCTGGCGCGTTTTTCGTCCACGTTGTACGCGCCATCAATAATATCCTTGATTTTTTTGGTCACTGATTTAGGCACGATGCCGTTATCCAGATTGTGCTGAATCTGCTTGGCGCGGCGGCGATTCGTTTCTGAAATAGCAAACTTCATCGAATCTGTTTCTTTGTCGCCATACAGGATTGCAGTGCCGTTCAAGTTACGTGCGGCTCGACCAATGGTTTGAATCAGCGAGCGGGCGCCGCGCAGAAAACCTTCTTTATCCGCATCCAAAATCGCCACCAACGAGACTTCAGGAATGTCCAAACCTTCGCGCAGCAAATTAATCCCCACCAGCACATCAAACAAACCGCTGCGCAAATCACGAATGATTTCGACACGCTCGACGGTATCAATATCTGAATGCAAATAGCGTACTTTAACGCCGTGCTCGGATAAATAATCAGTCAAATCTTCTGACATGCGCTTGGTTAATGTCGTCACCAACACGCGCTCGTTCACCGCAACGCGTTTGTTGATCTCGGACAATACATCATCGACTTGCGTGGACGCAGGACGCACGAAAATCAGCGGATCAACCAGTCCTGTCGGTCGCACGACTTGCTCCACAATTTGCGCTGCGTGTTTGGCTTCATAGTCAGCTGGCGTCGCGGAAACAAACACCGTCTGCCGCATGATTTGTTCAAATTCATCGAAGCGCAACGGGCGGTTATCCATCGCTGACGGCAGCCGGAAACCATAGCCGACCAGATTTTCCTTACGCGCCCGATCGCCTTTGTACATGCCGCCCACTTGCGGCACGGTAACGTGGCTTTCGTCCATGATCATCAACGCATTTTTTGGCAAGTAATCAATCAAGGTCGGTGGCGGCGAACCGGGCGGACGCCCGCTCAAATGCCGCGAATAATTCTCAATGCCTTTGCAAAATCCAATTTCATTCAGCATTTCCAGATCGAATGTAGTGCGCTGCTGAATGCGCTGCGCCTCGAGTAATTTTCCCTCCGCATTGTAGAACTCAATACGCTCTCGCAGTTCGGTCTTGATACCCTCAATCGCATCCAGCGTGGTGGCGCGCGTACTCACATATTGGCTCTTTGCATAGACCGTGTAACGCGGTACTTTTTGCACTGTGTGGCCGGTCAGTGGATCAAATAGCGTGAGCGAATCAACCTCATCATCGAACATCGAAATCCGCAGCGCCACGTCAGCATTTTCCGCCGGGAAAACATCAAGCGAATCACCGCGCACGCGAAATGTGCCGCGCCGGAAATCGAGCTCCGACCGCGCATATTGCATTGCAATCAATTGACGAATCATGTCCTGCTGCCGCACCTTGTCTTTCGGGCGCACCATCATCCGCATCGCGTAATAATCAGTGGGGTCGCCGACACCGTAAATGCAGGATACGGTCGCGACGATGATTGAATCCTGGCGCTCCAGCAGCGACTTGGTGGCTGACAAACGCATTTGCTCGATGTGCTCATTGATCGACGAATCTTTTTCAATAAACAAATCGCGCGATGGTACATACGCTTCAGGCTGGTAATAATCGTAGTACGAAACGAAATATTCCACCGCATTTTGCGGGAAAAATTCTTTCATCTCTGAATACAGTTGTGCCGCCAGTGTCTTGTTTGGTGCCATGATGAGCGCGGGCCGCCCAAGCTGCGCGATCACATTCGCCATGGTGAATGTTTTGCCCGAACCCGTGACGCCAAGCAGCGTTTGAAAGGCCAAGCCATCATTAATGCCTTCAACTAATTTTGTGATCGCTTGTGGCTGATCACCCGCAGGCAAAAACGGCTGATTGAGCAGATAAGGAGAATTAGGGTAAGTGAGTAATGCCATGACGTGATTTTAACAGCCTTGAATTTTACGATGGGTAGTCTAAACCGCCCTTTAAGGACGTTTGATAACGTGCAACGATGCAAATATTTTGAAGAAAGAGGACGCTTTAAACACTAGGCAGGGCGGAAATTTTTCGAAGGCGACACCCGAACGGGTGCAGGCGCCATGCTTCAAGACGCGCATCCAGCTTGCCGTTTCAGGAGATTGTCTTGATAACGTTTACTGGAACCGGCTATTAAGTCTATGCCATGTGCCGAAATTTAGCATTCCACCTGCCGTACTGGAATCGTGAACGCCAATCCGCCCAGCGATGTTTCCTTGTATTTCGTCTGCATGTCTGCGCCTGTACGCCGCATGGTTTCAATCGCTTGATCGAGGCTCACCATGTGTTCACCGTCGCCAAGCATCGCCAGTGAACACGCGTTGATGGCTTTTACCGCCCCCATCGCGTTGCGCTCGATACACGGAATCTGCACCAATCCACCGATCGGATCGCAGGTCATGCCAAGATGATGTTCCAGTGCAATCTCGGCAGCGTTTTCAATCTGCTCGTTTGTAGCGCCCAGCGCCGACGCAAGGCCTCCTGCCGCCATTGCCGCGGCTGAACCCACCTCACCCTGGCAGCCAACTTCTGCGCCCGATATGGACGCATTACGTTTGCATAACGCGCCAATCGCGGCGGCAACCAGCATGTAACGCGTTACACCTGCTTCGTCACCCCCGCAAAAGTCCAAGTAGTAACGTAGTACCGCAGGCAACACGCCCGCCGCACCATTGGTCGGCGCGGTGACGACGCGATTACCCGCAGCGTTTTCTTCATTTACGGCAATTGCATAAGCGCTTACCCAATTCATCGCGTTTTGCGTATCCGCCGCGCCGCGAGCGCGAAGTTTTTCCGCAATCCCCGCTGCGCGGCGTGCCACTTTGAGACCACCCGGCAACAGGCCCTCGGTTCGCAGACCTTGATCGATGCAGCCCTTCATCGTCGCAGTAACGCGTGAAATAAATTCATCGGTAACAGCACGCCCATGCATCGCCGCTTCATTACGCATCAGCAAATCATGAAATGGCAGTTGATGCGCAATGCCCTGCTGCAACAGTTCTTGCATGGTCAAGAATGGATGCGGCACTGCCGCTTCTTCACCGCGTGCGCTACCCACAAAGGCCTCGTCTTCATCGACAACGAATCCACCGCCGATTGAATAAAGATCACGCGTGACAGTCACGTTACCGCTCGCGTCAAATAATGTAAAACGCATTCCGTTTGAATGCACCGGCAGCATCTCAACGAAATTAAAAATCATATCCGTCGCCAACGAAAATGGCACGACGTGTTTATGCAAAAGCATCATCGTGCCCGCGTCGCGAATTGAATTGATGACGCCCACGGCAGCCCGTGTGTCGACAAAATCTGGCACCTCGCCCATCAACCCCAGCAAAATCGCACGGTCTGTACCGTGCCCGCGCCCGGTGTGCGCGAGCGAGCCAAATAGCTCGACTTTCACGCGTTTAATATCCTCAAGCGGCGTGATACTTTCCAGTAAAAATCGCCGTGCCGCACGCATCGGTCCGACCGTGTGCGAACTGGAGGGCCCAACACCAATTTTGAACATGTCGATGAGACCGATATACATATGTGCCTTCGTTTCGTATAGCCTAGATGGTAGCGCGAGTTGCGATTCCAATAACGTTTGATCGAATAAATTCCTTTGCAGCAGGCATCCCAGACGCACAATAAAAAACCCCGGCAAGCCGGGGTTTTAGTTGCAACTGTTTTTCAACAGTGCGGGTAGCTTAGATCGACTGGATGTTAGTCGCTTGCTTGCCCTTAGGGCCAGTCGTCACTTCAAAAGAAACTTTTTGGTTTTCTTGAAGTGTCTTGAAACCGCTTGACTGAATAGCTGAGAAATGTACAAACAAATCTTCGCCTTTGTCATCTGGTGTGATGAAACCAAAACCTTTTGCGTCGTTAAACCACTTTACAGTACCTGTTGCCATGTTAATTTCCTAATTAAAAAGTTGGCGGGGCAAATTGCCCCACGTCGTTCGAACCAAGAAAGAAACAACAGCAGTACTGAATTTGCTAACTTGAATTTTACGACAGTCGCACTATAACAAATACTGAGCAGTGTTGCAGAAAGACTTGCTTTATTAAAGGTTTAGGTTTCTCCAAGCCACGGCCCCTCTCTGAGCGTTCCGGGTCCGCTGAGTCCCTCACCGCTACCGAAAGTGGTGCCGTTCATGAGCCAAACAACGATACTGCCATCGGTGTGACGGTCGAGGATGTCAGCTTTGCGGTCGCCGTTTAAGTCGGCGATGTTGGTAATGGCTCGATTAGGGTAATGGGGGTTGCCACGATATTGCTCGCGGTGCCGTTCATTCACCAGGCGATGTTTGTACCAGAAGTGCTTTGCACTAGTAGATCACTCTGCCTCCGCCAGCGCGGCCGGGGGTGTCGCGAGTTGCCTGAATGCCGGGGCATTTCGACACGAATCAGCCCGGTAAAACTTGCATGGCCATGCTACTGATTAATCACCCAAGGTCATATTTTTAGACGTCAACCTGCGTAACAGCGCCCTCCAATGCGCCATCAGTTTGCCCCAACCAGTTTCACATATGGGCCCATTAAACAGTTTTACCAAACACCATGACACCCGACTTAACATCCACGTGAATAGTATCTTTTGGCAAAAACTTGCCTTCCAACATTAATTTCGCCAATGGGTTTTCAATTTGCTGCTGGATGGCACGCTTAAGTGGTCGCGCTCCGTATACAGGGTCAAAGCCAGCGGCCGCTATTTCTGCCAGTGCTGCATCTGACACCTCAAAACCAATTTCCAGCGCCGTCAAACGCTTTTTCAAGCGTTGCAGCTGAAACTTTGCAATCGCTTGAATCTGGCTTTCCCCAAGGGCATGGAAGACCACCACCTCATCAATACGATTAATAAATTCGGGCCGGAAGTAATTTTTGACTTCTGCCATCACCGCAATCTTTATCACACCATAATCCGAATCCGCCATTGCCTGAATTTGCTGCGAGCCCAGATTCGACGTCATAACAATCACCGTGTTTTTGAAGTCCACCGTCCTCCCCTGTCCGTCAGTCATGCGGCCATCGTCAAGCACCTGTAACAGCACGTTAAAAACGTCTGGATGCGCTTTTTCCACCTCGTCAAATAAAATCACGCTATACGGTTTGCGTCGCACCGCTTCAGTAAGCGATCCGCCTTCCTCGTAGCCTACGTAGCCAGGTGGCGCGCCAATCAAGCGTGCAACGGAATGTTTCTCCATAAATTCGCTCATATCAATACGAATGATATGTTCGTCGGTATCAAATAAAAATTCGGCTAACGCTTTGCAAAGCTCAGTCTTGCCCACACCTGTTGGTCCCAGGAAAAGGAACGAGCCATATGGACGATTAGGGTCGCCCAAGCCCGCGCGTGAACGCCGAATCGCATCTGATACGAGCCGCACCGCCTCGTCCTGACCGACAACACGCTGATGCAACTGTTCTTCCATGTTCACCAGCCTGTCACGGTCGCCTTGCATCATTTTTGAAACCGGAATACCGGTCGCACGCGACACCACTTCAGCGATTTCCTCGGCGCCAACTTGCGTCCTCAGCAATTTCGTCTTCCGCAGCTGACCCGTGCTGGCGTCCCACTCAGGTTGCGCAATTTCAGCCTGCTTGAGTTGCGCCTCTAACGCAGGCAACGTCCCATACTGAATCTCGGCCAATTTGTCGAACTGGCCTTTGCGTTGCAATTCCGCCATCTGCATGCGATTTTTATCAATTTCTTCTTTGATGTGCTGGGTGCCCTGCACCATTGCCTTTTCAGATTTCCAGATTTCTTCAAAATCGGAATACTCTTTTTCCAGGCGGCGAATTTCGTCTTCGATCAAGCCTAGGCGTTTTTTAGATGCGTCATCCTTCTCACGCTTAACTGCTTCACGCTCAATCTTGAGCTGGATCATACGACGTTCCAGCTTGTCCATCACCTCTGGCTTGGAATCTATTTCCATCCTGATGCGCGAACCCGCCTCGTCAATTAAATCAATCGCCTTGTCGGGCAAGAAGCGATCTGTAATATAGCGATGGGAAAGCTCGGCGGCGGCCACAATCGCCGGGTCGGTAATTTCGACACCATGATGCACTTCGTACTTTTCCTGTAGCCCGCGCAAAATGGCAATGGTCGCTTCAACACTCGGCTCGTCAACCAAAACTTTCTGAAAACGCCGCTCCAGCGCAGCATCTTTTTCAACGTATTTTCGATATTCATCCAGCGTCGTCGCACCGACACAGTGCAACTCGCCGCGCGCCAAAGCAGGTTTCAACATATTGCCAGCGTCCATCGCGCCCTCGGCCTTGCCTGCGCCCACCATGGTGTGCAGTTCGTCAATGAACACAATGGTCTGGCCTTCGTCTTTAGCCAAATCTTTCAATACAGATTTCAGGCGCTCTTCGAATTCACCGCGATATTTCGCCCCGGCCAGCATCGCCGCCATATCCAGCGATAACACGCGTTTTCCCTTTAGCGATTCAGGCACTTCACCGTTCACAATACGTTGCGCCAAGCCTTCAACGATGGCGGTTTTACCCACGCCGGGCTCGCCAATCAAAACGGGATTATTTTTAGTGCGACGCTGCAATACCTGAATCGTACGGCGAATTTCATCATCGCGCCCGATCACCGGATCCAACTTGTTTTGGCGCGCTAATTCAGTAAGGTCGATCGTGTATTTTTTCAGTGATTCACGCTGACCTTCGGACTCCTGAGTATCCACACCATCTGTGCCGCGAACTGCGTCGATGGCCGACTCCAACGCTTTTTTTGTCGCGCCCTGCTCTTTAAATAATCTTCCGGTAGCGCTTTTATCGTTCAACAACGCCAGCAAGAAAAGTTCAGACGCAATAAACTGGTCACCGCGCTTGGTAGCTTCTTTATCGGTTAGGTTCAATAAATTATTCAGGTCACGAGATACCGAAATCTCGCCGCCATTGCCAGAGACTTTTGGCAGATGCTGAATTTCATTTTCCAGCGCAGTTTTCAGGCGCGGCGTTGTCACACCTGCGCGTGACAGCAAGGATGAAGTACCGCCGTCCTCCTGATTCAGCAAGGACAGCAAAAGATGCTGCGGTTCAATAAATCCGCAATCATTCGCGAGCGCCAAACTCTGCGCATCCGCTAGCGCTTGCTGAAATTTAGTAGTGAGTTTGTCGATTCTCATTGATGGTATCCTTCTGATTGATTTACTACTAACCAAATGCGGTATTCCCTTGATTTTTCAAGGGCCTTTATAAGTTTGTGCACTTTTACATGCGCCACCCTGCGGTAAACCCAACTGGCGATTCCATGGCCAATATTCAACGCGATTTGCATGCTCCCCACGTTCACCATGACATGGAAGCAAGCGTCACTGCGGACGTTACACGTGCGCTCGCGGAAGATGTGCGCGATGGCGACCTCACAGCGTCCCTGATTGCTGCCCATGCTCGCGGGCACGCTAGGGTCATCACGCGTGAGAACGGCGTACTGGCCGGATGCGACTGGTTTCAGCGTTGTTTTACCGAGCTCGACCCCGACTGCGAAATTTTCTGGCATGCTCGGGACGGTGACCGCGTGATCGCAGATCAGCAAATTTGCGAAATCGACGGGAGCGCGCGCGCCATGCTTACTGCTGAGCGATCCGCACTCAATTTCTTGCAAACGCTATCTGCTGTCGCAACAAAAACGCGACTCTTCGTTGATCTTATTGCTGGTACCAAAGCAAAAATTTTAGATACACGCAAAACTTTACCTGGCCTACGGATAGCATTGAAATACGCGGTCGGAATGGGCGGCGGCTACAATCATCGAATCGGATTATTTGACGGCATCCTGATCAAAGAAAATCACATCGTGGCCGCTGGCGGCATATGTGCAGCACTTGATGCGGCCCGTCAACTTGTGCGGCATGGCGCGCCAGCTGAAACAATGATTGAAATTGAAGTTGAAAACATGCCTCAATTGCATGAGGCACTTGAGTGCGGTGCAAAACTGATTTTGCTCGATAATTTCACACCTGCAGCCATGAGAAAAGCGGTGACTTTTGTTGCTGGCAAGGCTGAACTAGAGGCATCTGGAGGCGTCAACATCAAAACCGTTCGCACAATCGCCGAAACCGGCGTTGATCGGATTTCAATAGGCACGCTCACCAAAGACATTCAGGCGCTGGATTTATCAATGCGATTTAAAATTAATTGAACGCCAAGCCTATAGCGGTAGCCGCTGAATATTGATAAATATTTTATTTCAGAACGAGACAAAAATGACAAAACAGATTTCCATTTTGATCCTACTCATGGCTTTCACGCTGCTGACGGGTTGCGCGTCTATTAACTCCCCAAAAGCTGACCCGCTTGAAGGCTTGAATCGCGCAACTTTCAAAGTCAATGAAACCGTCGACGATTACGTGTTGAAGCCAGTGGCAAAAGGCTATCAGGCCGTTACACCGGCTTTTGTCCGTTCCGGCGTCTCAAACGCGTTTTCAAACATTGGCGATGTCGGCACTTCGGTCAACAACCTGCTACAGGGAAAGCCCAGTAACGCGATCTCTGATGTGGGCCGTTTCTTGGTGAACTCCACGCTAGGCGTGTTGGGGCTTTTTGATGTAGCGACAACAATGGGACTGGAAAAGCATGATGAAGATTTCGGCCAAACCCTGGGTCGCTGGGGATTGGATAGCGGCCCCTATCTAGTGCTTCCCCTACTGGGGCCCTCTACTGTGCGCGACGCCATCTCAAAAGTAGCGGATAGCTACACTGGCTATGCTCGATATATCCAGCATGTACCGACACGTAACAGCACGCAGGCATTGGGCATCGTCAATCTTCGCGCAGATTTGCTCAACACCACCAGCACTCTGGACGAAGCGTCGCTTGATAAATATCAATTCATACGTGACGCCTATCTGCAACGTCGCTTGAGCCAAGTCTACGATGGCAAAGTGCCGCAGGCGAAGCGAGACCAACTGGAAGACGACATGGATGTGCCCGATGGCTCGAAGGCCGGGGGCAAATCTGGGGAAAAAGCCGTAGAGAAATCAACGGAAAAATCCACAGACAAGGCTGACACCACACCAATTACGCCCACAGTTCTGGACGCGGCCGTTTCCAAAGAAACCGATAAAAAATAAACGTCAGAATTTATGGGTCTTGTTGCAAGTTTAGTATTGGTTTTTTTAGCGTTTTGTTTGCTCATGGCAGGCGTGCTTGCATTTTGTATTCGCGAGCGGCGCAAGGTTGATGCCATTGCCAGTCCTGCATACGCTGATCCCATTACCGGCGAGATTCAACCACATCATCATGTCGTATCCTCGACCGATGCCGACGATGATGAACGTGTTGCAATGATTCTTTTCGGCAGCATCATCGCGGGCGCTTTGCTGGCGCTCATTACCGGCTATCTGGTGTTTTTTCGGGAATGGTAATTTCCTTGGAATCTAGACAAGATCAAGTGCTCGCGACTTAAGCTCATCTAACCCAACCAAGTCAAGTGCTCGTTCATGGGTGGCGCTCAACACGACAGGCGGAGCAACGCCCGCAATAAATGCCTCTTCCCATCGCGAAACGCAGACGCACCATTTGTCACCGGGCTTTAGACCTGGAAAATTATATTCAGGGCGCGGAGTAGAGAGATCATTTCCGTTTCTTTTGCTGAACGCTAAAAATTCTGCAGTGACTTTTGCGCAGACAGTGTGTGATCCGGTGTCGTGTGGACCGGTTTGGCAATGGCCATCACGATAAAAGCCCGTCATCGGGCTGGTACAGCAACATTCCAGCGCGTTGCCGAGCACATTTTTTGCGCTTACTTCAGGGTTAGTCATTCAAGTCTCCGCCGATAAATATTGTACGGTTACAATTCTGTGAGCGTGAATTTACCAACGTTTAGCCGCAGCCTTATCGCTGTCACGCGCATCCACCCAATGCGAACCACTCGGTGTTTGCTCTTTTTTCCAAAACGGTGCCTGGGTCTTTAAATAATCCATGATGAACTCACATGCTGCAAAAGCATCGCCGCGATGCGCGCTGGCCGTGAGCACCAAGACGATCTGGTCAGTCGGCTTAAGTTCGCCCACTCGATGAATGACGGTCGTGTGCAGAATGCGCCAACGAGTTTCAGCTTCACACACGATATCGCGAAGCGCACGATCGGTCATGGCCGGATAACATTCAAGCGTGAGCGAAGAAACGCCACCATCTTCATTTATATCGCGCACCAGGCCTACAAAGCACGTCACCGCCCCCAAGCTGGGGTTCGAGCGCACCAACGCCAGTTCGTCCTCGATATTAAAGTCTGCAGTTTGAACCCGGATGGTGGCCATATTCAGCCTCCGGTCACGGGTGGGAAAATCGCAATTTCATCACCCGATTTAAGCGGCGTATCGATCTCCGCCATATCCTGATTGACCGCAACCCGCCAATGCTTATTGACGCCAAGCAAATCTGCCCAAACGCCGCCGCGGGCGCGAAGTTCGGTAAGAAGGCCAGCGACCGTCGCAGTTGCAGGCACACTGAGAGATTCTTTTTCCAGACCGAAAGTTTCTCGAAGGCGGGCGAAGTACAGAATATTGAGCATGATCTACTTTACTGCGCGAATAGCAGGCTGACGCAAGCCTAAATACGCGATGATAAATTCGGCAACACCTGCGGCGTCATCGAGATGAAACTGCGGCAATTTGGTGGCCAGATTTTCGTCCGTCGCGATGCCGATGACGTTGACGTCATCCGGAAACAAAAGTGGTTTGTCGCTGAGCTTGCGGTGTACTTCGATTTTCGGCATGGCATGGTGTTTCCAGCCTTCAACGATCACTACATCACAGGGCGCGAAATGAGCAAGCTGCTCGTCTAGTGTTGGCTCAGACCTGCCGCGCAGCTCGTGCATCATGGCCCAACGATTACTTGAGCTTACCATTACCTCGGTCGCACCTGCATGACGATGCCGCCACGAATCTTTGCCAGGCTGGTCTATGTCAAACTCGTGGTGCGCGTGCTTGATAAGCGAGACTTTGTGGCCCGCAGTTACCAGGCAGGGAATAATTTTTTCAATCAGGGTTGTTTTGCCGCTACCAGAATAGCCTGCAATCGCGATAGTTTTCATTACGCTCTTGGATAAAGGGTGCGGGAATAAAAAGTGCTGTACCAAGCTCAAATTTTAGCAGCCTTCCGCACGCTAAATTGCAGCCAAATGGCCAAAAGGAGATCAGATGTCGTTCGCAGGCTTAACTATCGTTAATACCGGCTTAGCCTCCACACTGCCCGCAGCGACAGGGGGCGACAATGCCGGCTCGATTTCGACTTTTTCGATTTTATGAAATTGCTCGGTTATTTTTTTGCTTGAGGTATGAACTAGTTCAACATCTTTGCTGACTTGCCCAATATGTTTTGCAAGATCATCCATACGCGCCTGGAATCGACCAAAGTCCCCGCCCAGTTTGCCGAGCGCGTCTTTGATCACATGTACTTGTTTGCGGGTCTCTACATCTTTCAACACGGCTAAAGCCGTGTTTAATACGGCCATCATCGTTGTCGGCGATACAATCCACACGCGCTTGCGCGCCGCATATTCAACCAGGTCACGATGGTGCGCATGAATTTCAGCGAACACCGCCTCAGCCGGCAAAAACATTACCGCTCCGTCACCCGTTTCGCCGTGAATAATATATTTACTTGATATATCGTCAATATGCTTTCTCACGTCTGCCTTGAATGCCGCCGGGGTCGCGCGGTCGGCACCGTCCGCCAGCATCCGTTCATAATTTTCCAATGGAAATTTAGAGTCCACGGCAATCAGGCCTGTCGGCTCGGGCAATTTCAGAACGCAGTCAGCGCGCACCCTATTGGAGAACGTGTATTGAAACTCATAAGCATTTGTGGGCAATACATTCTTGATAATGGTTTCTAGCTGGATTTCACCAAATGCACCTCTAGACCGCTTATCGCCCAACAATTGCTGGAGACTCACCACGTTGGTGGTGAGACCATCAATTTTTTTCTGGGCCTCATCAATAGTGGCGAGGCGCGCAATAACGTTTACAAAGGTCTCGTTGGTTTTTTTAAAACCTTCGTCCAGCCGTTCATTTACCTTGCCACTAATTTCGTTCAGACGCGCGTCGTTGGTTTTGGTCAATGATTCAATAGTGTGGGTGACTTGTGCGGTAACCGTGCGCATGATGTTTTGCAGCGTCTCCTGCTGTGCACGGCTTTGTTCGGCGAGTTTTTCAAGAGTCCCGCCGAGCACCTCCGTCTTCAAGGCTTCCTGTCGTTTCGCCAAGTCCAGCGTGAGCTGCGAAAGCTGGTGAATAAGTGCCTCCCGGTTCGCATTGAGATTTTGCGATTGTTCAACCTGCAGAGTTTGCAGCGACAGTCGTGTCTTTTCAAGTTCACCGCTCACCACCGCACTTAAGCGCTGAGCCGAATCAATTTGTCCGGTAGAAATTCTTTCGCCCTGCTTGGCCAAGCTGTCAGCAAGATCGGTCAACATCGCGCGATGCTGCGATTGCAGGGTGTTCTGTAAATCTGTTTGCAGCAAATCCGGCAATTCAGTCACCCGGCGCTTCACCGACGCCGTGTTGATGCTCAGCCAAATCAGTACGATCAGCAACGCAACAAGCGCGAGCAGAAATACAATATTAACTATCTGCAGTTCCATCTTCCTGTAAATCCATGTTTTTATTGAATTATTTTAATAGATAAGTGACCCATCTTAGCATGCAGCATTGTCGCTCGACATTGTAAACAGTTGTGAAGTGTGACGTTGACCACTGGCATGACGGCGACAATCAAGGCACATTACGGGTGTGGTGACGGTGCGGCGGATGTCTCAACTCGAACCGGCTATCGAATTCAAAAAGTATTCAAAAGGTCAGTGGAACGCGCCTCTAGTAAGTTCTGTAAGGCCAGCAATTCGATACCACCCCTCTTGGCGCACAAGATGGCAACAACAAAAACAAAAGGCCGCGTGAGAAATCATGCGGCCTTATTGTTTTCTGCGTCGCGAATAAAATATAGCTCATCAGAAGAGCGCGATTGAACCCACATTGGAGCGACTAGCGCTTCAATTTTGAGACAAACTTGAGGCGAAATTTCGACAACTTTGGGGATACCACCGCCATACAGTAACCTTGGTTCGGGTTGCGCTTAAAGAATTCCTGATGATATTCCTCAGCAGGATAAAAAATGGCCGCGTTGGTCACTTCCGTTACGATGGGTGACGACCAAATTTTTTCTGCGTTCAATTTTGCAGTCGTATTCGCCGCAATCTCGCTCTGTGCTGGTGAATGCACGAAAATCGCCGAGCGATATTGCGTGCCACGATCCGCACCCTGCTTATTCAACGTCGTGGGATCGTGTGTCGCAAAAAATATCTCAAGAATTTCTGCATAGGTAATAACGGCAGGATCAAATGTCACGCGGATAACTTCCGCATGGCCTGTTGTTCCCGCACAAATATCGTCATAGCTGGGGTTGGCTAACTGACCGCCCGTGTAGCCTGACACCACGTCAGTTACGCCAACCACCTCATCAAATACTGCTTCCGTACACCAAAAGCAGCCACCACCGAAAGTTGCAATTTCAGTTGCCTTTGTTCCACTACTGGCGCTATTGGTACTATTAGCGCTGTTGGCAGTTACGTCACTCATCTGCTTCCTGCTCCCGGTTCATCATTTCATTGGTCAATCTCTACCAAGAGAATTGACCAAATTTTGGTATCAATTTTTAAGCTTTACTTTGCAAAATTCGCTGCTACAAAATCCCAATTCACAATCGACCAAAAACCCTTGAGGTAGTTTGGACGGCTGTTGCGGTAATCGATGTAGTACGCATGTTCCCAGACGTCGCATGTGAGCAACGGTGTCATCCCGGTGGTTACCGGCGTTGCCGCGTTACTCGTGCTTTCCAGTGACAACGATCCATCCGCTTTTTTACACAACCAGGCCCAGCCAGAACCAAACGTTCCCGCCGCTTTGGCATCGAACTGCTTCTGAAACTCTTCAAACGAACCAAACTGTTTATCAATTGCTGCTGCAAGCGCACCGCTTGGCTTGCCGCCTCCGCCTTCGGCAGCGCCTTTGAAGCCCATAAAATAAAAATCATGATTCCAGATTTGTGCCGCGTTGTTGAAGATGGGACCCGCCGGCGCTTTTTTGACAACTTCTTCAAGGCTCAAGTTTTCAAACTCAGTGCCTTTGGCGAGATTGTTCAGATTCGTAACGTAGGTGGCGTGATGCTTACCATAGTGAAAATCAATGGTTTCTGCCGAAATGTGCGGTGCCAAAGCGTCTTTGGCATACGGCAATTTAACTTGTGCAAATACGGTCATGGTGACTCCAATAAGGTAGTTGTTTGAAAGATCTGGGGGTGCTTCAGAAACAGATGAGCTGATTGAAAATGGATGGGTAGCACTGATTCCTTATTTTTAACATCGACACAGTAATTGTCCTGTAGGTCGATGACTATTTTTATGTCGGCAGCTTAACTTAATTATATTCGCAAGGCTTTGTGCCGCTTTGGATAAGCATAAGGCGACTCTGTATTGCGTCGCACACTTGTCCGAGGTAAAGACAAATCATCCGACTTTTAGTTTCTTTATATGAAGTTTTATTGCATAAAAAAATGGAGATTTCAAGTCAAGGTTTTTAAAACATGCCTGAATAAAGCCCCACACGCTTGCGCTGTGCGGGGCCATGCTTTGCCTGCCTTGGTGCTGGCTATAATTTCTACAAGGCCACAACCAATACCCGCAAATTTCACTCAAATCGAGTTATGTCTTGCGCTTTTCAAAATACTCCTTCTGCAGAGGACCCAGTCTTTCGACTCACCCAGCGGTAAACGACCGCTATGGCACTAAACTGCGGGATCAGGCACCGCCGTTTTACCATCGGCCAGATAAGCGGCATAAACCCAGTCGCCTGTTCAAACCTAGAGGTGCTGACTCTCCCCAACCTTTACCTTTGCCCATGATAAAAATTTTCAGCAGATCACCCTTGACCAATTTGCCAGCTGCGTTTTTCACCAATGCGCCGTCCGCATCTTCTTTGATTTTGTACAGCCACTTGATCGATACGGAACCGTCTGGAAATGGTTCACCTTCAACTGATTTCGCACCGATCGGATTGATGTAAAGCTCACGAATTTGGTTTATGTCGGGACGCTGAACTTCGCTCACCTAGGTTGGCTATGATTTGTAATCGGCGGGTATCGCCATCTCACCTTCGTTGAATGCTTTTGCCGCCACCACTTGCGCGTGCGGGGCTTCGGAGCAACTTGCAACCAATACAATCACGGATACCAGCAATGTCAGTGCGAGTGCGTTTTTCATGAGCTACCCCGGTTATTAACGCGGGTTAGTAGTTCTCAAAATCCGCTTTTCAAACGGCTCGAAGCAAACGCGTTAAGGTTACGGTTCGATTCATTTACTTGTGTTGTTAGGCACTTTGGCATCGGTCACTGGCCCAGATAACGGTTTACTCGCAACAGGCGGTGCAACTACTGGAACAACCCCGGGCATCGTCGGCACTACAGGCGCTACTGCCACAATAATTGGTGTCGGCTTCGGCACCGGCTTCCCGGCTTTTTTCATGTTTGCCTGAAAGCTCGCTACTGCCTTGTCTTCATAGCGCGCCTGCTCTAGCTTGGTTTTGTCCGCAGCGGCTTTATCTTCTTCTGCCTTGGCCGCGGCGACCACTGGATCAGGCGGTGGCGCGGGTGGAATTTTGGCAAACCCATTAATCGCAAACATGGCCCCAAACGCAACGATGATTTTTCTCAATTTCATGGAAATCTCCTTAATCATCGCCAGCGGCGGGCTGGCTTCCACCCATTATTTTGCCTTGCTGCTTGCCTGATTTGACCTCTTCAAGCCACAGCGCATGGTGTTCTTTTGCCCAGGTTTCATCTACGTAACCTTCTTTCATGCCCTGGAGAGCACCCTCAGTACCGATCGTACCAATATAAATGTGGCCCAATGACGTTGCCATAAATAGTGTCGCCAATGAAGCGTGAATCAGATTCGATTGCGCCATTAACTCGCGCGATGTATTCCAGTTAGGAAACAGCAGCAATAGGCCGGAAACGCTAACCAAAATTCCAAACAAAACGATGCTCATCCAGAACCACATTTTTTCACCACCGTTGAAGCGTCCCGATGGCACATGATTCCCCGAAAGCAGACCGCCAAATTTACTCAGCCAGGTAAAATCGCGCCCCGTAAAAATATTGTCTTTCACGTACATGAAGAAAAACGCGATTATCGAGAACACAAACAGTGGACCGACAAAGTTGTGAATGTTTTTGCCGACAACTGTGATCCACGAGAAAGCGGATGGGCCAATGATTGGTAGCAAAAGATGTTTGCCAAACAAAATCGTGATGCCGGTGAAAGCCAGCGCGACGAATGAAAATGCCATCGTCCAGTGGACCATTCTGTCCGCGCTATTGAAGCGTTCAATTAAGCGGCCACTTAATTTATCATGCAGGCGGAAAGGCCCCTTGATTGCAAAAAATGTCAGCAGAATTGCCGGAATCACCAGCAGGATAATGCCACCATAAAAAGTCAGCGGGCCATTTCGCAGGCTGCGCCACCATTGGCCGCTGTCTTCGACCAGAACATTGGTTTCGCGACCGCGCACAGAAGCATATTGACCGGTCGACTCCACATCACTCCATTTAGGCGGTAGATTCCATCCCGGTGCCGCGGTGCTGCCCGCCGGTAGCGATGGAATCGCCTTGGGTGCTTCAAAAATCGGCGTCTCCACGACCGGTGCTGCAACCAACGGTGTTACCACAGGAGCAGTCGCCGGCGCGGGTGCAGCGACAGGAGCAGTCGTTTGGGCACAGACATTTGAGGCAAGGATTACAGCCACCACAGACGCCAGCCGCAGGGTCAAACTACTTCGGAACTTTGAATTCATGGTCTTTTGCTCCCCAATTAGTTAGCGGCAGGTTTTTTGATATCGGTACGGTTATATTCGTTCTGGGTTTTGCTGCGTTCCGCCAGTGCGCTTTCCCATTTCGATTTGTCCCCTGCAAACTTGGTGTTGTCGTAGGGCTCGGTGTCCTTTTTTCCCGAGTAGATCTTTTCCGTCTTGGCCTTTTGATCGATCTCGCCGCACCCCGACAGGCCTAAAACCAATGCACCAAACACTAGCACTGGCAGGGCTCTTCGAGCATTTATCCGCCACCTCAAAGCACCAGTCATGCTTTTACCTCTTGTTTGGCTGCCGGTTTGGCATCTTTGCGGTTATAAGCCATCGCCCAACCCCATACCTCTTCACCTTTACCGCGACGTTTTACGCGCTGCTGATAAATAGATGCGATGACCTCGCCGTCGCCCCCCAATAACGCTTTGGTGGAACACATTTCTGCGCAGGCCGGCAGCTTGCCCTCGGACAGGCGATTGCGACCGTACTTCTTGATCTCTTCAGCGCTGTTATCCACTTCAGGACCGCCAGCGCAGAATGTACATTTATCCATCTTGCCACGCAGCCCGAATGCGCCAGCCTGTGGGAACTGAGGCGCACCAAATGGGCATGCGTAGAAACAATAGCCACAACCAATGCACAAATCTTTGTCATGTAATACAACACCTTCTTCGGTCTTGTAAAAGCAATCAACGGGGCATACCGCCATACAAGGCGCATCCGTGCAATGCATGCAGGCGACTGAGATTGAACGTTCGCCTACCTTGCCGTCGTTCACTGTCACCAGTCTGCGGCGATTCACGCCCCACGGCACTTCATGCTCGCTTTTACAGGCAGTGACGCAGCCGTTACATTCAATGCAGCGCTCGGCGTCGCAGATAAATTTCATTCTTGCCATAATATTTTCTCCATTACCTGGGTGTTGTCCGTGGTGACTACGCGACCGCTATTTGACAGACAGTGGTTTTACTTTCTTGCATCATCGTCACGCTGTCGTAGCCATACGTCGTGGCTGTATTTACTGCCTCGCCGCGCACAATCGGGGCTGCACCTTCGGGATATTTGTCCAACAAATCTTTACCCTGCCACCAGCCTGCGAAGTGGAACGGGATAAACGTGGTGCCTTGGGCGACGCGTTCAGTGACCAGCGATTTGACCTTAATCTTCGATTTGGTCGGCGACATGATCCATACGAATTCATTATTTTTAATGCCGCGGGATTCAGCGTCCTTCGGATTGATTTCAACAAAGTTTTCTTGCTGCAATTCGGCCAACCACGGGTTCGAGCGGGTTTCATCGCCGCCGCCCTCGTATTCCACCAACCGGCCAGAAGTTAAAATCAGCGGGAAGTCTTTGCCGATATCCTTATTCTTTTCCTGTATCGATTTGTAGAGCGTGGGCAAACGCCAAAATGATTTCTTGTCATCATGAGTGGGGTATTTCGCCACCATATCGGCGCGGGTGCTGTAAAGCGGCTCGCGATGCTGCGGCACGCTGTCGGGGAAGTTCCACACCACCGCGCGAGCTTTTGCGTTACCAAACGGAAGGCAGCCATGAACCTGCATCACGACCCGCTGAATGCCCCCGGAAAGATCCGTCTTCCAATTTTTTCCTTCGGCCGCTGTTTGCTCAGCCTCGGTCAGGTCGGCCCACCAGCCGAGCTTCTTCATCAACACATGATCGAATTCAGGGTAGCCGGTTGTAATGTCAGCCCCCAACGAATGCGAGCCATCTTCCGCCAGCAACGAAACACCTTCGCGCTCGACCCCAAAATTGGCGCGGAAATTACCGCCGCCGTCCATGACGTGTTTGCTGGTGTCATACAGATTAGGCGAACCCGGATGCTTTAATTCGGGCGTGCCATAACAAGGCCATGGCAGCCCAAAATAGTCGCCGTTCATGTTGTAACCAGTTTCCTTGTCAATCACGTCCGTCGTGCAGCGCAACGTGTTTACGTCAAACGCTGCCATATTGCGCATGTGTGCTTTCAGCCGTTCTGGCGATTGGCCGGTATAACCGATAGTCCATGCGCCACGATTAATCTCGCGCAAAATATCTTCCACCACTGGCTCTTCGCCCTGCGGAGTATTGATCACGTTGACATTTTGCTTGCCATCGCGCTTACCCACCAACTGATCTGCAAACCCAAATTTCTTGGCAAATTGATACATGATCACGTGATCCGGGCGTGATTCAAATAAGGGCTCAATAACTTTCTCGCGCCACTGAATCGAGCGATTTGATGCGGTCGCTGAGCCGGAGGTTTCAAACTGGGTTGACGCGGGCAGCAAGTAAACGCCGTCTTTACGATCTGGCATAGCGGCAGATGCAGTGGGATATGGGTCAATGATGACCATCATGTCCAGCTTTTCCATCGCCTCTTTCATTTCCGTTCCGCGTGTTTGCGAATTCGGCGCATGGCCCCAATAAATCATCGCCTTGAGGTTGCTGTCTTGGTCGATAAGTTCATTTTTCTCCATCACGCCGTCAATCCAGCGCGATACCGTCATGCCGGGCTTTTCCATCATCACTTTTGACGCGAATTGGCCTTTCATCCAGTCGTAATCCACGTTCCATACCTTCGCCCAGTGTTTCCACGCACCCTCGGACAGGCCATAGTAGCCGGGTAAGGAATCAGGGTTCGGACCGACGTCGGTGGCACCCTGCACATTATCGTGACCACGGAAGATATTGGTGCCGCCGCCCGACACGCCCACGTTGCCCAGCGCCAGCTGCACGATGCACGAAGCGCGAACAATAGCGTTACCGATCGTGTGCTGCGTCTGGCCCATGCACCACACGAGCGTCGAGGGACGGTTTTTAGCCATTGTTTCAGCGACTTTGTATACTTCGGATTCCGGCACGCCGCAAGCCTCCTCGACTGCTGCCGGCGTCCACTTTTTCATCACCTCTTCTTTAATTTTATCCATCCCGTAGACGCGGTCATTAATGTATGCATTGTCTTCCCAGCCATTGTTGAAGATGTGATAAAGCATACCAAACAGGAACGGAATGTCAGTGCCGGAGCGGATGCGCACGAACTGGTCTGCCTTTGCCGCGGTGCGGGTAAAGCGAGGATCGATCACAATCATTTTTGCGCCATTCTCTTTGGCGTTGAGCATATGCAACATTGACACCGGATGCGCTTCCGCCGCGTTCGAGCCGATGTACATCGCACATTTGGTGTTCGACATATCGTTATACGAATTGGTCATGGCACCATAGCCCCAGGTATTTGCCACACCCGCCACCGTGGTGGAATGACAGATTCGCGCCTGATGATCACAGTTATTCGAGCCAAATAAGGAAACAAATTTGCGCATCAAATACGCTTGCTCGTTACCATGTTTGGACGACCCCACCCAATAAACCGCGTCCGGCCCGAAGTCTTTGCGAATCTTCATCAGCTTGTCGCCAATTTCGTTGTAGGCCTCTTCCCAAGTGATGCGCTTATATTTGCCATCCACCAATTTCATCGGGTATTTCAAACGATATTCGCCGTGTCCATGCTCGCGCAACGCAGCCCCTTTGGCGCAATGCGCGCCGAGATTGATGGGCGAATCAAATACCGGCTCCTGACGTACCCACACACCGTTTTGCACCACCGCATCAATCGCGCAGCCCACTGAACAGTGCGTGCAAACGGTACGCTTGACTTCGATTTTGCCGCCCGCCGTGAGGGCTTCTGCCAGCGGCACGGCTTCAGCTCTTTTCACCATCGAAAAAGGCAGCTGCGATGCGAACGCGCCTGCGCCCGCCACCATGCCAGAGCGCTTCAAAAACCCGCGGCGATCTACCGTGCCGAGCGTGGCATTGATGTTGTTTAAAAATCCGCCGCTTTTGCGAACCGAACCCGATGCTTTTTTGGTAAGTAACATAATGATCTCCTATGCCTACATCCGCGCGGTTTCGTAGTACTGCTCAATGTGCGCAGTGACGTGATAACCCTTCGACTTTTTAACGTCTGTGTCCGCCGGTGATGCGGAAACATTGGCAACGACCGTGACTGGCGCGACCGTTGCCGATACGGCTGCCGCGACCGCGCCGGCCGTGCCCAGCGTGGCACCCAGCAAAAAGTTTCGGCGATTATTCGGATTTTCAGTTTTCATATTTGCACTATTTTTTGCTTCACTCATGGCGCGCCTCCGGCGGGTATCGTTGGAGAAATTGATGCTATTAATTTGAATTTAGTGGTTATTTAATGGTTATTGCTGCTAACACTGCATTTCAAAAGCCTGTGATTCCATTTCAAAAAATTGCTCGGCGAACTTCGCCACACGTTTATAGTAATTTGATTTTTCATAAACTTGTATTGCGGCGCAACATTTGAAAATCCATGGCTTCATGTGCTTTTCAAAAAATGCTTTTTGCAACTCGATATCGGCTGACCCAGCAGATAAGTCACCCAAAATAAGTGCCCGCATCACGTCGCATACCGCGGCCAAATGATCTTCCGACTCGCGTACCTCCGCGTTTCGGGTGAAACCCATCTTGGCGAGATCATCGCGCAACTGAGCCAACGGCTTTTCCATCATAAAGCCCGCCAGATAAAACGAGCCATAAACAATGACCGGCGGTCGCCCCACGCCCACAAACACGGCCTCATACTCATCAACCAGCGCATCGTGAGTCACGACCGCCGATGCTGCCGATAGCGCGCGCCACGACTTCGTCAGCTCGACTGAGGCTTCGTCAGTCGGCTCTTGGGTAATCACCATCGATTGCAGCACGCGATCGTCTGGTGCGCGTGAAAAAAGATGCGCCAGCAGCGCATAAAAATCGGCGCGCACCTGATCTTCCGCCGCCACAATGCGCGGCTGGTCAAACGCGATTGCCTGAACCGCGGTCATTCAATTTCCCTTCCGGTCAAGATCGAATATTCTGCCTTGTTCGACATCATCGCGACCACCCGGCAATCCGCACACATTTTCAAACGTTCAAGCTGGTCCGCCCCAGCAAACATGGAATGCCCGGCGAGTTTCGATAACATGTTGTCGATCATCGCTTTGGTGCCCAGTGGCTTATCGCAACTAATGCAATTGAACGGCTCGGATTCGTTCAACACCACGGTTTGTCTGCGCGCGTCTGTGAACAGCAAGCGCGGCGATAACGTAATCGCATTTTCGGGGCAAGTGGACGCGCACAGGCCACATTGCACGCAGTTGCGTTCAATGAAATTGAGTCGCGGATAATCCGCACCATCCATCAGCGCTGATGCGGGACATGCGCCCGCGCAGGCCAGACAAAGGGTACATTTTTGCTGATCAACAATCACGTTTCCAAACATCGCGCCTGCTGGTAGTGTGACTTCAGAGGGCTTGAGCTTCGCGTGTTGCAGCAAGTGTTCAACCGCAAATTCAATCGTACTGCGTTTATCGTTTGAAAGATGAAAAGTGGCTCTGGTACTGACCGTATCCGCAGCAGGCGCATTCCAGATTTTGGTTTCGGCGGACTTTGCCTCCTGCCATGAAAAATGCCTGCCTCGGTAGCCGAGCGCATGCAAAATCGTTTCGGCCAGCGCCATTTCGGCCTGAGTCGCAGTGGCGTACTGAGGCGCTTCCGACGCTGTCGCAAGCAGCGTCACGCCGCCCGCGCCATACGCAATCGCGCCGAGTAACAGGTCCAAGCCAATCGAGGCCACATGCCAGGTCTCAACGGGCAGCACGTGTGCGGGCAGACCTCGCGCCATGCCGGCCAAGGCATCGCGCCCTGCGGCGGCATCGTGGAACAAGATAATTGGGGCAACAGCATTTGGTGCTGCCCCAAAATACGCATTGATCAACGCGCGCATCTGCGTGCCGCGATCGCTTACGCGTGGGTATTGATAGGTCATCGCGCCGGATGGGCAAACGGTCGCACACGCGCCGCAACCCATGCACAGGAATGGGTCCACTTTAACTTTGTCACCATCCGCGCAAATGGCTTGGGTGGAACAAATATCGATGCATTTATTGCAGCCGGTTTTTTTGCTGCGACTGTGCGCGCATATCGATTCTTTATAGGCAAAAAATTTAGGCTTTTCGAATTCGCCCACCATTTCGGGCAATTCAGCCAGCGCGCGTGCAAGCGACTCTGCGTCAGCCGCATGAAAATAACCTTGAGGCGGGGAATGCATGGTGAATACAGGCATCTCATGCAGATCAAGAACGAGATCGAATGTCGTTTGTTGCGCAACCTGGTCTGCTTGCTCAAAACTCAGCAAAAATGCGCCTAAATATCCCTGCAAACCGGTCAATTTAGCAGCGAGGACCTCGACATCTGCAAACATTGGTGCCACGCCGGCCTGGATTTGCCTGCCATCCCACAACACCGCTACGGATAACTGCGACGTTAAGGTAGCGAGGGTTAGTTTTAACGCGGCATAGGACGCGCTGTCCGCCAGTACCAGTAGGCGTCCGCCGGATTCATAGCCGACACGGGCGACCGGCTCGAAAGCGGGCAACGCGTGCAATGCATTAAGCGCGAAATTCCTCGGCGAGCGGTTTTCAGATTCCAAGGCACAGGAAGCGACCAAGCCTGCTCCCATCAGGTCGGCTTCACGCAAGGCGCGCGACTCTTCTCCCGCAGATTCAGTGGCTATGTCGCCAATGTCACCGCTTCTACTACTTCCGCGATTAATAATATGATTCTCCGAGTGACCCCCGTCGCACGCCGATGTGCCTGTCCCTTTATTTAATTCCTAGGGTCGGTGCCGTCGCGTCAAGAAATGTCAATTGCAACCATTACAAAATTGCGCTTTCATCTCTCTGCTTGATTGTAAGCGCTTTTATCAGCGCCAAAGCATTGGAAATACGCGAGCTTATGCACTTTTAATACTGGCAGTTATTACACCCATCGGCATCGGCGGCGAATTCTCCAACATCCCTTGTTTAGAAACCGGGCCATCGTCGGTTCGTGGTGGCACGACTTTTGGCGGCATCGTGTCCTCAGGCATGTTCTCGCCCGCACTCGTCCTCTCAGTCGCCGCTAAGGCCGCTGTCGCTTCCGCCTCGGCTTTCTCTTCCGCTTCAAACAAGAACAGCGCCTTTGATTGTGTCATCTTGCGCAGCATCTCCAGCGGAATCGGATCTAATTTTGTGTAGTCGTCGATGTAAATATCAAGCCCGTCCATCACGTTGTAATGCGGATCGGTGAAGAGTTTTTTCATTGCCTGATTGCGCATATCGGACGCCACATCCTTGCCCATAAACGGCGTGAAATCGGATTCATTGGTCAGGCTTTCGATGTTGGGCAGTGGCTCGTTTGCGGCAGGCGTGGCAGTTGTATGTTCGCTATCATTCAACGACAACCGCCGCTCTGGATGGCGCTCTTCAACCATTTGCGCCTCGAACGGCACGCCAGTGCAAGGGTTTACATTTTCCGGAACGAGCGACTCGACCTCTCCAACCTTACCGTCTGTTTGCGCATCGGCTTTGCGCCTGGCCCAACGCGACAGGAATGATGGGTTGGTGTTTTCAACGTCTTTGGTCATATCATTTATCGCTTAAATTGTCCGCTCATAAACCCTTCAACCCGACCACAATTTATCATTCCAAACCGGGCTTTGTCGGCTGAGGAATGTGCTTTTCGTTACGCGCTAATATATTCAACCGCACGTCGATCACGACATTCCATTCTTGTAGCGGCCTTCGTTGCTATTGAACGATTTCGGGCGAATCCGCCGTTTCTTTTCAGGCGGCTGGTAGTTCGCCTCGACCCACGCAGAAAGTGTTTGGTGCAGCGCCGTAGGCATCGGCACACGCTCGACTTTTTCCTGCGCATCCATCCAGCGCGCGGCTTCGTTGTAAGAAATTGTCACCGCATGCGGAACCGCCTCGGTCTCATCCGTATTCCACCGCCAGGTCGCAAAGATGGATGGCTCAGGCGAATGAATATTCAAAAAGTAGCCTTCACCCTCATCACGAAAAATACCAAGCTCAAAGCCAGGATATGCGATTTTTTGCGCACCATCATCATCGAACGTACTTTCGAGCCTCGTTCGCGTCTTGTATAGGCCCTCGTCAGGCAGCACCGCGGCGATCTGCCAGCGATGGCTTTGCCAACGATTCGCCATCGGCACTTTTTCGATCACAACGACTACGTGGTAAACAAGCTTTTCCATAGCGCGCATGTTACACCGTGCAATTGATTGCTATGCTTTGGTATAAATTAACATCGCTTCTCACCAATGTCATCGCTCATTATTCCTGCAGTTGCCAATTTAACCCAGACGATCATCCCGATTCGCGATGAACGCACGCTGCGCATGCCCGCGCTCAGCATGCCGGCAAACGATATCCATGACAAGCGTGGACGACGCATTCGCGATCTGCGTATTTCGGTGACGGATCGCTGTAATTTTCGTTGTACTTATTGCATGCCAAAAGAAGTTTTCGATCACGATTACGCGTTTCTGCCGCATGGCGAATTACTCACGTTTGAAGAAATCACCCGAATCGCGCGCATCTCGGTGAGCTTGGGCGTCGAGAAAATCCGCTTGACCGGCGGTGAGCCCTTGTTACGCAAAGGCATTGAAAATTTAATCGCGATGTTAAGCGAGATTCCCGGCATCGATTTAACCCTCACCACCAACGGCTCAGCCCTCAAAGCCAAAGCCAAGGCATTAAAAGCGGCGGGCTTACGGCGTATCACCGTCTCTCTCGATTCGCTCGATGACGCGACTTTTCGCGCCATGAACGATGTCGATTTTCCCGTCGCCAAGGTACTCGAATCAATTGATGCCGCCGCTGAGGCCGGACTCACACCAATCAAAATCAACATGGTGGTTAAACGCGGCGTCAATGATGACGATGTTGTCGCGATGGCAGCGAAATTCAAAGGCAGCGGCCACATTGTCCGCTTTATTGAATTCATGGATGTCGGCGCCACCAACGGCTGGTTGATGAATGATGTGATTCCTTCTGCTGAAATCGTGAAAAAAATCAGCGCTGTTTTTCCGTTGGAAGTCGCCGATGCAAATTACCAAGGCGAAGTTGCCGAACGCTGGCGCTATGTCGACGGCAGCGGCGAAATTGGCGTAATTTCAAGCGTCACGCAGGCTTTCTGCGGCACCTGCACGCGGGCGAGATTGTCTACCGATGGCTCACTATTTACCTGCCTGTTTGCGCAGAAGGGCTATGACTTAAAATCGTTGCTGCGAAGTGGTAAAAGTGATGTTGAAATTCGTGATTCGATTGCGGGGATTTGGCAACACCGGACGGATAATTATTCTGAAATTCGTACAGCTGAAACCGCAAAAGAGCGGAAGGTTGAAATGAGTTTTATTGGGGGCTGAAACATGGTTTTAATTCTTGTTCATCTATCAACGAGGTGACGTCGTTGCGCAACGTGACCTACCGAAATCCCTTAACCGATCATTAACATGCACATCCCCGCCCTCCTTCAGTTCCTAAAAGAGCTCACCGAAAACAACAATCGTCCGTGGTTTTTGCATAACAAACCGCACTACGACATCTTGCGCGAGGAATTCATCGAGCTCGTCGGTGAGGTCGGGGCGAAGGTGGCGAAATTCGACAAAGACTTGGGTCCGTTTGAGCCCAAGAAAACGGTCTTTCGCATTTATCGCGATGTGCGTTTTGCGAAAGACAAAAGCCCGTACAAAAATCATATCGGCGCCGTGTTGGGGGCGCGCACCACCGACAAGTCGCGGCCAGTTTATTACTTCCACGTCGATCACAGAGGCAATTTACTGACCGCTTGCGGCGTTTATATGCCCGACACTGCGGCAGTTAAAAAAATTCGTGATGACATCGTGGCTGAACCCGCAAAATTTTCAAAAATATTGAAAAATAAAGCTCTCAACGATACCTTCGGCGGCCTGATGGAGCAAGATCGGATGGTGCGTCCACCAAAGGGCTATGCGGCTGATTTGCCTCACATCGAATTCATCAAAAATCGACATTTTTTATGCGAAACATCGACCAGCTTAAATAAGCGCGTGCCAAAAGATTTGGCACGCGAAATTGCCGGCAATTTTGAAGCGGGGTTACCACTGATGAAATGGTTGCGGGAGGCCACAGCGCAGACCTAATTTTCGCAAACTCATTCACTGGCGTGCTTTCTGGAGCATTTGTGCTTGCTAAAGTCCGCCAATAATAGGGTTTATTTTCTAAAGACCTATCGTCATCTATTTCCGTAAAACATGAAAACCCTTGTTGCTCTATCCCTTCTCATTGCGCCGTGGCTCATCTTTGCCGCCATCGCGATTAATCTCGGCCGACCCAGCACCATCGGATTATTGGTGACCCTGATCGTTTCCGCGTTTGGCCTCACGCTGCTTATAACTAAGAAAAAATAATGTCTCGACCCACCCTCACGCACGCGGCGCGGCCGGCGACTTTTACCGTCGACGCCGTCGATGAAAATGGGCTAACTCAGCCCACCCCGATTGCGGGCGAACACCCGTTGACGATCTATGTCGATAAACGAGAAATTCTGACGATCATGACGCTCGGCGCGGCTCCCGAGGCGCTGGTGATTGGCTATTTGCGCAATCAGCGTTTGCTGGAATCCATTGACGAAATCGTTTCAGTGCAAGTCGACTGGGAGGTCAATGCCTGCTCGGTCACGACGCAAAGCGGCCTTAAAAATCTCGATGAAAAAATGGCCAAGCGCACCAAGACCACGGGCTGCGGCGAAGGCACGGTGTTTGGCGATTTGATGGCCGATTTGGAGAATATTCAATTGCCAAGCGACATTCAAATCCCGCAAAGCACGCTCTACACCTTGCTCAATAATGTGCGAATTCACGAATCGATCTATAAACAGGCGGGTGCCGTTCACGGCTGCGCGCTGGGCAATACCAACGGCGACATTGTGACCTTCGTTGAGGATGTTGGCCGCCATAACGCCGTGGACGCCATTGCCGGCTGGATGTGGCTTGAAAATGTGGTGGGTAGCGACAAAATTTTCTACACCACCGGCCGCCTGACGAGTGAGATGGTCATCAAAGCCGCACAGATGGGCATTCCATTTTTAGTTTCACGGTCAGGCCTGACGCAGATGGGTTATGACATCGCCAAACGGGTGGGCATTACGATGATCGGCAGAGCCGTGAATAAACATTATTTGTTGTTTACGGGGCAGGAGCGGCTCATTCTGTCATGACTCTACCAAAAATCACAGCTCTGATTCTCGCTGGGGGACGTGGCTCGCGCATGGGCAGTGTGGACAAAGGTTTGCAGCTTTTTAAGGGCAAGCCAATGGTCGCGCATGTGCTTGAACGCATGAGCCCACAAGTCGATGAAGTCATCATTAACGCCAACCGCAGCATTGATCAATATGCCGCGTTTGGTCATCGGGTAGTGCCGGATACTATTGACGGTTTCGCAGGCCCGCTGGCAGGTTTGCATGTCGGCCTGATGCAGGCGACCACGTCGCTATTGGTTACTGCGCCCTGCGATTCGCCGTTTCTGCCACTGGATTTGGTGACGCGGCTACACACCGCGATGGAAGTCGGAAATGTTGATCTGGCCGTCGCCAAAACATATGATCAGGCGCATCCGGTTTTTTGTCTGGTGAAGCGTGATCTGGAGCCGCATTTGCGCGAATTTCTGGCCAGTGGCCAGCGCAAAATCGACAAATGGTATGCCACGCTTCGGGTGGTCGAGGTGCAATTTGACGATCAGGAATCGGCGTTTGCCAACATCAATACCGAGGTTGAGTTGCGCGAGCTGGAATCGACCCGCGCGAAAAATTAGCCGCCGCCAGTTAACGTCATTGATCACGTCAGAAATATGCCCCGCCGAAACGTCCGCCGATTACAGCTCCGCCCACCGCTACCCCGCCGCGGTGTGGTCTGGTTTCCGCCTTTTCCGGTCGATTCGAACATTGAGAAATTTCGTGCAAAATACGATCCGCTCGCCGCGCAAATTGCTGCCCATGTGCACCTGGTTTTCCCATTTCCGTGCAACTTGTCGGCATTGCAACTCGCCTCGCATACGCGTCGAATCGTGTCCAAATGGCCGCCATTACCGGTCACCTTTCGTGATGTCGAGCCACTGTTGGGTGAATTCGTGCTGCTGATGGTGCGGGATCGGGAGGAGGCGGTGACCGCGTTGCACGACGAGCTTTATTCAGGCGTGTTAAAAAACTTTTTGCGTAAAGAAATGACCTACACACCGCACATTACACTCGCCCGCGTGATGCAGCGTGACGGCATTCGTGAATCATTTCCACCGCTGCTGGATGCCGCTGAATTGGCTTTCGGGCGCGGTCGCGCCCACGAATGGCGGCTGTTCGTGCGTGAATTGAATATTTTGACCTGGCATCCAGACGGTAGAATCAGTATTGATGCTACCGTCCCACTTCACACTAATTAGCCCATATTCATGAATCCACCTTTTACCATCACCGAAGCTTCCTGTGCCGACGATTACGATCCCAACTCCATGCCTGTGGACAAGGCGCGCGCCTTCATCAACACGTTTCTGTCGCCCGTGACGGGGGTGGCCCGCGTGGCGTTACGCAGCGCACTGGGGCGTGTGCTGGCAGCCGATATTATTTCGCCGCTCAACGTGCCGGCCCATCGCAATTCGGCGATGGATGGCTGGGCGATACGATTCGCCGATTTGCAAGCGGGCACAACCACGCTCACAGAAGCCGGCGCGAGTTTTGCCGGCGTTCCATTTGGAAAACTTATTGGCCTAAACGAGTGCGCCCGAATTTTCACCGGTGGCGTGGTGCCCGAAGGTGCCGACACGATCATCATGCAGGAGCGTGCGCAGGCCGGCGGAAGTGATGGCAAATCAATTACCTTCTCGGATGGCGTGTCACTCGGTCAAAACGTGCGCCATGCTGGCGAAGATTTAAAAGCCGGTGCGGTAGCGCTGGCAAAAGGCCGCACCGTGCGGTCGGCTGAATTGGGCTTGATTGCCTCGCTGGGCATTGGTGAAGTTTCGGTCTATCGGCCCCTGCGCGTGGCGTTTTTCTCGACCGGCGATGAGCTGGTACAAATCGGCAATCCGTTGGGCGAGGGCCAGATTTACGACAGCAATCGCTACACGTTACATGGCATGCTGATGCGGCTGGGCATCGATGCGATCGACATGGGCGTGGTGCGCGATGATCCGGCGATTCTAGAGGCCGCATTTATCGATGCCAGCAAAATCGCGGATGTCGTCATCACGTCTGGCGGCGTATCGGTGGGCGAGGCGGATTACGTAAAAGGCCTGCTCCAGAAATTGGGCGAGGTCGTGTTCTGGAAAATCGCGATGAAGCCGGGCCGCCCGCTCGCTTACGGCAAAATTGGTGACGCGCATTTTTTCGGCTTGCCCGGCAATCCCGTCTCGGTAATGGTGACGTTCTACCAGTTTGTGCGCGATGCGCTGCTGATTTTGCAAGGTGTATCGCCGCTGCCGGTGCAGCCGTTGTTGAAAGCGGTATGCACCTCACCGATAAAAAAAGCGCCCGGCCGCACCGAGTTTCAGCGCGGCGTTTTGTATCTGGAAGATGGGGTATTCAAGGTTCGCGTCACCGGCGAGCAAGGCTCAGGCATCTTGAAATCAATGTCGGACGCCAATTGCTTCATCATGCTGCACGACAACGTGGGCAACGTGGCAGCGGGCACGACCGTGGATGTGCAAATTTTGGAAGGGGTGGTTTAGTGGCGGTTGAAACTGGATCTGTTGGCTTTAGATAATGATCCCTTGGATTAAATCAGCTCACGACTTTCCGGCTGTCGATACTGCGCTGGTAGAACCAAACGGCCTCTTGTGCATGGGCGGGAATCTGCAGCCAGAAACCATATTGACCGCTTACTCCCGCGGTGTTTTTCCGTGGTACTCAGAAGGCCAGCCGATACTCTGGTGGAGTCCTGATCCGCGGATGGTGTTGCTTCCTGACGAATTCAAAGTATCTAAATCACTTGCAAAAACGATCCGCGCCGGTAAATTCGAGGTTCGTTTTAATACTGCGTTTGCTGATGTGATGGCGGCCTGCGCGGCCCCACGCGGGCAGTACGCGGGCACGTGGATTTTGCCCGCCATGCAGGCTGCCTACACGAACCTGCATCACATCGGCTTTGCGCATTCAGCCGAGACCTGGCGTGACGGCAAGTTGGTCGGCGGCTTATACGGCATCGCCATGGGCCGGATGTTTTACGGTGAATCCATGTTTGCACGCGAGACAGACGCCTCCAAGGTCGCGTTTGTGGCAATGGTGGAAAAGTTGACACGCGATGGATTTCAATTGATCGATTGCCAACAAGAAACCCGTCATCTGGCCAGCTTCGGCGCGCGACCTGTCCCGCGCAAAAAATTCACGCAACAGCTGCAGGAATTGATAACATTAAATGCTGACAACTCGCCCGTTTCTTATTGGACCAACGAGCCACAATTGCCGGATAAATCATGAGCAAGCTCAACGATCTTCCGTTCGCGAATCTACAGTTTTATGCGACCGCGCCCTACCCCTGCAGCTACCTGCCGGGCCGCCTCGCGCGCTCACAAGTGGCGACCCCCAGCTATCTGATTGACACGGCGACCTACGGTCATTTAGTGTCATCCGGGTTTCGCCGCAGCGGCGCTTTTACCTACCGGCCGTATTGCGACCACTGCCGCGCCTGTGTACCGGTGCGGGTGCTGGCAAATGAATTTGAAACCAACCGCAGCCAGCGTCGCACCTTGAGTAAAAACACGAACCTGGTCGCGCGGGTGATGGAACTAAAGTTTTCGCACGAACACTATGCACTCTACCGGCGCTATCAAGCCAGCCGGCACCCCGGCGGCGGAATGGATCACGACAGCCGCGAGCAATATTCACATTTTCTATTGCAGAGCAACGTCCACACCCGGCTCGTCGAGTTTCGCGATCACGGCATATTGCGCATGGTCAGCATTATGGATCAACTCGAAGACGGCCTATCGTCGGTTTACACCTTCTACGACGCCGAGCACCCCAGCTTGAGCCTCGGCACCTACAGCATCCTCTGGCAAATCGCCGAAGCCAAACGCCGCAAACTACCCTATGTCTACCTCGGCTATTGGATCGAAGAAAGCCGCAAGATGAGCTACAAGGTTGGGTTTCAGCCGGTTGAGGGGCTGGTTAGGGGGGCATGGGAGCGGCTTAGCAGCACTGCCGATCAACTGTAAAAAAAATACGGTCTTTTGCAATTCGTCATTACAAAGAAACGGTTCCACTACCACCACCAACAAGTGCAAGGCTAAGTTCGTCAAGTTGAGTCAAGGGCTGCTCGATGATCTTCGCGCTGCTATCGACATTGATTTCAATGCTGTCAAATTCTTTGCTCATGATGTTCTCCAAAATAAATTTTTAATTAAAGTGAAACGGTTCCACTGCCACCACCAACAAGCGCAAGGCTAAGTTCGTCAAGTTGAGTCAAGGGCTGCTCGATGATCTTCGCGCTGCTATCGACATTGATTTCAATGCTGTCAAATTCTTTGCTCAT